>TARA_R110000737_G_scaffold134970_2_pt1 | contig 48410 bp, 34 predicted proteins | sample TARA_R110000737 | Tara Oceans TARA_R110000737 (sample SAMEA4398027) | marine metagenome | biome: Polar Biome; feature: [SRF] surface water layer (ENVO:00010504); material: water (ENVO:00002006), including particulate matter (ENVO:01000060) such as... | depth 5 m | reverse complement strand
CTTAAGTCTTTAGGTAGTCCAGAAATGATTCTTTCCATAAATAATTTGTCAATGTTTCAATTGATGAATTTTCCGCAATTGGTTCGTTTTAAATTATTCTTTTGGGCGAAAACACATTTACAAATTCCTGATTTAAAGGAAACCCTTTTTGAACATGAAAAAACCAGTGAAACGGCTTTTGGATATGGGAAAGAAATTTTACAGATCTACAATTCTATCCCTTCAAAAGAGATATATGATTTAGAATTCATGCGTGGGTTTATGCGCCAAATTGAATATTATTTCAAGGCGCACTTATTTAAAGAGCCAGAATACGCGATCTTTTTACTCGACAGAGTTTTAATGTTGTCTGGACATTTAAAGGAACAAGCTTCAATTGGCAAGAAGTTTATGTATAGCACACAAGCGCCTGCTCAAGGCAATGAATTTGAAATGTATTTGAACGAAACGATTAATTCTGACGCTACCTTTTATTTTAAAGGAAAAGAAATTGAAGGTTTGTTCATTACACACAACATCATGAATTACCTGGAAACCAATAATCAGCTTTATATTCAAGATACATTGCAAATTCTAGATAGACAATTAAGCAACTCTAGTTTAATCAGCATAGTAAATGAAAGAGAACGAAATAATTTCTTTTTTGATTTCGATCGAACGATTAATTCTTTCAAAAAGCGAATTGAAGCGAATCTGGGAATTTAATATTTACCAATAGGTTTTGTACCTAAAAAACCCGGATTTAATAGATTAAAGGATGGCCGCAATTAATTTGAAGACCATTGTCCTAGCTCATCGAAAATTAGCTGCGCTGCTGCCTTTGGCGGTGGCCAATTGGCCAACAAGATTCTCAAAAAATTGAAATCCCGGTAATCATTTAATCCTTTAAATCGTGGTTTCTCTTTTTTAATCCCAATTTCATTTTTTATTGCAATTAACTAATAACTTTTATACTGTTTTTTGCGATAATCGCAAGTTAAACACCTTCAATTTGCGTGTTTCGCAAATAACTGGTTTTTCTATCAGCGAGGCCGCCAATTTTTTATGAAAATCACAAGACACCACTATCGATTTTCGCAATTCAATTGAAACTACCGCAGTTTTTTCAGAAATATTTGTTCAACTCAAAAAACAAAAATGATGAAAAAATTTACATTAATTATCGGATTAATAGCATTGAACTTTGGGAATTCAAATGCGCAAGAAACAACTTCAAAAACAACATTTCAACAAGGCTTGCCCACTATTGCTGTGGCAAGTCCATACGTAAACGGCATTGAAAGCAAATCTGAAACGGTTGCAAAAATGATTCGTCTTGAATTAATCAAAATGCAAGAATACAAGGTTTATGATGAATTTGACATGTTAGATGTTTTGAAAACAAATGAAGAATTCAGAACAGCTTGTTATGGACAAAATTGCCTTTTGAAAATGGGAACTGCACTAAATACAGACTTTGTGATGTGCGGAAGTATTGATGGATTATCCAATCGAATTGCAGTAACGATAAAAATTGTTGACGTAAAGGCAAAAACAATTTATAAAACAATGGTTCGAGAATTTGACGACCAAGAATTTGAATTGCAACGAATGTTAGAAATTGTATTGAAAGAAATGCACGACACTCAAATAGCGAAAGAAATAGTGGATCGATTGGCTTACAAAAACGAACCAATCACCTCTACAAACGTTGGTCGAATCAACAATTCAGGACCGCGAATTGGTGGTGCTTATTTAACTGGATCTATTAATGAATTCGCAATGAGAGATGAAATCTATGGTGGATTAGGCATTCAACCTTACGTTAGTATGATAGGATATCAATTTGAAAAACAATACGTCGGAACAGAAAATTTTTCTGCTTTATTTGAAGGTATTATTAATGTATCTGGATTGGAGCAAGGTCAATTTATCCCTTCATTTACTGTCATGAACGGATTTCGTTTTGGAAAAGCTGGATGGGAATTTGCTTTCGGTCCTGGTTTTGGAATAAAGAAATCATCCACAGGATTCATCGATACGGACAATACCTTTTCTAGCGACGGTCGTTATTTTACGACTCAAGAATGGGATGACTATGCGAAGAGAACATTTATCAATGACCCACAATTCATTCAAGATGGGAAATTCGTAACTCCAAGTCCAACAGACTTAAATTCTAATTACCGTTTCGCTAAACACGGAGATTCAAGAGGAGCAACCTACTTCAATACAACATTCGTTTTTGCTCTTGGGCGCACATTTCATGCTGGAGCTCTGAACATTCCAGTAAATGCATTTTACTCTGCTCAAAAAGGAGGGGGAATGGTTGGACTCAACGTAGGATTTAACGTACAAAAAAGCAAATTGCCCATTCATCATTAACCTACAATTTGCTACTTGTGAAAAAAGAGTCTTGAGAAATCAAGGCTCTTTTTTTTGTTCTTAATTCCTGAAAATGAACCGGTTTCCTATTAAGTTGTACAATAAAATTGAATTCATAAAGTTTTAATCTTATGGAAAAACTCATCCTACTCTTACTCCTTATTGTCTTATTGCTATTTCCAGCTCACGGGCAACGAACCTTTTATTCAGATTTAGCCAATTCAGCAATTGAATTGACCAAAGACAAAGTGACTTACGACCCAAGTTATTTCTCAATGCCTTATCCAAATGGTGATGTTCCAAAAGACAAAGGCGTTTGCACTGATGTAATCATTCGAGCATATAGAAAACAAGGTATTGACTTACAAAAAGAAGTTCATGAAGAAATGAAAGCTAATTTTCATTTATACCCAAAAATATGGGGAATGAAAAGCACCGACAAAAATATTGATCACCGCCGAGTTCCTAATTTAATAGTCTTTTTTGCTAGAAAAGGAGCAGAACTATCGATTACTCAAAAAGCGGAAGATTATTTGGTTGGCGATATTGTTTGTTGGAATCTTGGTGGGAGTATTACTCATATTGGTTTAGTTTCAAATGTGCGATCCGATGACAAACAACGCTATTTAATCGTTCACAATATCGGAGGCGGACAAGTGCTGCAAGATTGCCTTTTTGATTATAAAATAATCGGGCATTATCGATTTAGAGGGAAATAAGTTCATTAAAAATGAAATTTTGTAAATTCGGTAAATAAACACCGCATTATGAAAATCATTTTATCTCTTTTAATTCTGCTTTTCAGTTTTTCCTGCGCTAAATCAAACTATCCAAAAGGCACACCATCTTGTATTGAGGATAAAATTGTGGAATTAAAAAAGAACGATGACAATTCAGCTTTTGTCTATCGATATGAAAATCATGGTGAAAAAGTATATCTTATTTCTCCAGGTTGTTGCGACATGTTCACCGAACTTTACGATGAAGAATGCAATTATATCTGTGCTCCGAGCGGAGGCTTCACTGGCAAAGGAGATGGAAAATGCAAAAACTTAGATCTACAAAACGAAGTGTTAATCTGGAAACCCGAAGACAATTTATGACAAACATGAATTACTTCAATCAAGAAAGTGAACGGTTAACTTTTCGTGGGCTAACTTTTGAAGATACAAAATCATGGGAAGAGTTTTTTGTGAACAACGACCGGATTCATTTCCTTGGTCTGGATCCTAAAAAAGACAAAATGGAGTTGGCAATTGAAACTATTGAAAGACAGTTGCAACGATACAACGAAGATAAAAACGGATTACTTGCTGTAATTGAAAAGACAAGTGGAGATCTCATCGGACTAACTGGAATAATTACTCGTAAAATCGAGGACAAAGTAGAATTCGAAATTGGTTACTCCTTCAAAGCAAAATATTGGGGAAAGGGATATGCAACCGAAGCGGCGCAACAAATAAAAAAATTTGGAATAGAGACAAAAATTGCAAACAGGTTCATTTCTATTATTCACAAGGACAACACTTCTTCTTTCCGTGTTGCAGAGCGAAACGGAATGAAGCCAATTCTTAAAACTGAATTTATGGGCATGAATGTCGTGGTATACGGTACAGACATTTTGAAAACCTAAGCAAAAATTAATTTTTATTATCTTTGAGTAAACACAAATAAACAACATGTTAGAAGATATTTTAGAAAAAGTAAAAAGTGAATTGGGTGGTGATTTAATGTCCAAATTCGGTTTAGACAAAGGTCAAACCGATAAAGCAATTAGCATTACTGGTGATACACTTAAGAAAACAATCTCAAAAGAATCAACAGGTGGAGGAATGGAAGGCATAATGAATTTGTTTTCTGCAAGCGCTAACGATGAATCCGGAAACAGTATGTTGGATAAGATTGGAGGCGACTTAATTTCTAAATTCTCTTCTTCACTAGGAATTGATGAAAGCAAAGCTGCTGGAATAAAAGACATGATTATGAGTAAAGTTACAAGCCTATTCGGTGATAAATTAGGTAGCAATTTCGATATTAGTTCTCTTTTATCAATGGTTACTGGAGGTGGCGATGCCAAAGGTGGCGGAGCAAGCGGCATATTAGGGAAATTGACAGGCTTTTTCGGAAAGAAATAGTTTTTGAAAATATTGAAAAGAAGGAGCTTAACTGAAAAGTTGGGCTTTTTTTGTACATTTATTTTATGAAAAAGGCTGACGAAAAATTTCTTTCTATTTGGGAAAAGCATCTTGAAAAAGGTAAACTGCAGTATGTTTTAAAAAATGCAATTAGCTGGGGGATTTTCATGTTTCTATTTATGGGAGTAACAAACTACTTTCTCAACTACAATGAAAATCCAATGAGCGTCAATAAATATATATTATCGTTTTTCTTTTGGCAAATTGGAGGAATCGGATACGGTTTATTGATATGGTTTATCCAAAATAAACGCTACGAAAAACTAAAAAAAGCAGAACCATCTTCTTGAAAAGGAAAAATTCAGAAAATCGAAATATTGCTCATCTTTTCTAAAAACAGTTATAAAATCCAATTAGCTTTTCAAGAAGTCAAGTCATTTATACCACGGAATAATTTAGTATTCACCGCAGAATAACTTACCTTTAAGCGCTAAACACAAACATCACAATGAAATTTCCGTTTGCCAAAAATAAAATAGTTGTTAAAGGAGTTGATACCATACCTTTCGAGTCTTTTTTCCAAGAATTGCGTCAAAAAGAATATGCGCGTTTGGATGAAACTGGCAACACTTATTTGGATTATACAGGCGGAAATTTGTACGCAAAATCGCAATTGGATAAGCACCAAAGAATGCTACGCGACAATGTTTTTGGCAATCCTCATTCAACTAATCCAACTTCTTTAGCTTCTACCCTATTGGTTGCTGAAGCTAGAAATGCAGTTTTACGTTTTTTCAATGCCGAGGACGATTACCATTGTATTTTCACGCCAAATGCATCTGGCGCATTAAGAATCGTTGGTGAAAGCTACCCCTTTGGAAAAAATTCTCGCTATTTATTATTGACAGATAACCACAATTCGGTAAACGGAATACGTGAATATTGCAAAAGTAAAGGTGGTGAGTTTGAGTACGGTTATTTACAAGCATCAGACTTGAGTATCGATGCAGAAAAATTAAATGAGCAATTGGATAAAGGAAGTGATTCGGAATCGAAATTGTTTGCATTTCCTGCTCAATCAAACGTTTCTGGCGTAAAACATGATCTTGGATGGATAGACAAAGCACATAAAAAAGGCTGGGACGTATTGCTCGATGCTGCGGCATTTGTGCCAACATCTAAATTGGATTTATCAAAAGTTAAACCCTGTTATGTTTCCCTTTCATTTTACAAAATGTTTGGTTATCCTACGGGCTTAGGCTGTTTGTTAATCAAAAAAAGCAAATTTGAGAAATTGCAAAAACCATGGTTTGCTGGAGGAACTGTTCAAATGGTTGGTGTGAAAGCTCAGAAACATTGGCTAGTTGACGATCATGAACGATTTGAAGATGGAACGATCAACTATTTGGATATTCCCGCAATAAAAATTGGCTTGGATTATCTTGAAGCAATCGGAATGCACCGTATTACCGAAAGAGTATCAGCATTAAGTGAAACCTTGTATCGAGAGTTAAGCTCTATTCGACATGATAATGGCTCTTCTGTTCTGCAAATATATGGTCCAAAAAATAGAAAAAATGTTGGCGGGACATTAATCATGAATTTCCTAGATAAAGACGGCAACCTCTTCCCAATAGAACAGGTAGAAGAAAAAGCTAATAAAGAAAAAATTTCTATTCGAACGGGATGTTTTTGCAATCCAGGTTTGGACGAATTAAACTCTGGAATTTCTTCAGAAGAATTGAGCAAATACTTCACGGAACACGGTGATGGAAACTTTGGAGATCGTACAAATTTTTATGGCAAACTGCGCGGAGCAACTAGAATAAGCGTTGGGCTAGCCACTAATAAAGACGATATTCAAAAATTTATTGATTTTGTCAGATCGTTTAGAAACCGAGCATTGCACAATTAAATAGTTCTATTTATGGAAGGTCAAAAGCTTAGAAATTCGTAACATTGAACTCTGATAAAAACGAATATGAGTTTCAAACTTCTAATTATTTCCATTCTTTGCTTTACCACTTTTCCGGTTCAGTCTCAAATCAACTCTAAAGCGAAAAGAACGCTTAAAAAAAACAAGTTAGAATTTACAATCCCTCAAGGTTTTGCTGAAGTATCAATTGTCCCAAATTCTGAAATGGATTATGACTTTGCTCTTATACATGGTTTAGACACTTTTGAAGTGAGATACACAATTTATCCCTTGGATGATAAACTAAAAGAATTCAAGAAAAACATTAAAAAACCAACTGTAAAATTAGTTCACCCGAACTTCTATTGGGAAGAAAAATACAACGAAAACATTCGTAGCCTTTCAAAATTAGAAAAAGCCGAAGTACCAGCTGGAAGAATAATATCGGTAGATGCAGTGAACAAAGAATTCAATGCTGATGCTGGTGCAGTTACTTATTTTACCTTGAAATCTGAATCCTTTAGTCCAGAGTACAAATACTGTCTGATGATGGTTTTGCATAAAAACTTCGAGGCCGATGTGTACATCAGCTTTTTAGGAAACGATAGAGATACCATAGAAATTTTAGCCTTGAAGATGTTTCATTCGCTCCGATTCAAATAATTGAACAATAATTCTCCTGAATTAACGCTTGATAAATTATGCTGTTTAACTCGATTGAATTCATTTTTTTCTTTCCGCTAGTTACACTTCTATTCTATTTACTTTCTCAGAAATACCGCTGGATTCATTTGCTATTGGCAAGCTGCGTATTTTATATGTTCTTCGTGCCAGAGTACATTTTTATTCTGCTGATAACCATTATTATTGACTATTTAGCCGGAATATACATTGAAAAATCTGAAGGGAAACGGCGAAAAGTCTATCTGATTATTAGTATCGTATCAACCTGTTTAGTTCTTTTTGTCTTCAAATACTTCACTTTTTTCAATGAGAACATGGTTTCGTTGAGTGATTATTTTGGGTTCTATTATCCAAAAAGAATATTTGATATTATACTCCCAATCGGTTTGTCTTTTCACACCTTTCAAAGTTTGAGTTATGTCATAGAAGTATACCGAGGAAAACAAAAGGCTGAGCGGCATTTTGGACTGTATTCTCTCTACGTAATGTTTTATCCACAGTTGGTGACAGGACCAATTGAAAGACCACAAAGTTTGTTGCCACAATTCCGAGAATTTAAGGCTTTCAAACTTCAAAATCTGGTTGATGGGTTGCGCTTAATTCTTTTTGGTTTGTTCGTGAAAATGGTCATTGCCGATAACTTGGCTCCTATTGTTGACGATGTTTATGCCAATCCAGAAACCCAGAATTCTGGAACTATATTATCCGCAATTTTCTTTTATTCATTTCAAATTTATTGTGACTTTTTAGGTTACTCCACAATTGCAGTAGGCTGCGCAAAAGCAATGGGATTCTCAATTATGGATAATTTTAAAAATCCTTATTTGGCGAAAAGCATTTCGGAATTTTGGCAACGTTGGCACATATCCCTCTCTACATGGTTTCGCGATTATCTCTACTTCCCCTTGGGTGGAAACCAAGTTAAAATTGCACGTTGGATCCTGAATATTTTGGTTGTTTTCATCGTTAGTGGAATTTGGCATGGAGCAAATTGGACTTTTGTAATTTGGGGTGCTTTGCACGGATTGCTTTACCTCATTGAATCCCTGATTAAAAAAATAATGCCTTCTAGAGAAAAGTCAGAAACTTTAATTTCAAAAGGACTTAAAATACTTTTCACTTTCGTTTTGGTTAGTTTCATTTGGGTGTTTTTTAGAGCCGAAAATTTAGACCATGCCCTGTCGATTTTCAAAGCTATGATATCGAACAATTCACTAAAAAGCAACCTAGATATTGGATCGACCATTTGGATGTATTTAGCTGGATTCATTCTTTTAGATACACTCCTTTTTAAAACACGCTTCGACAAATGGTGCAGTAATATTGCCGTTCCAATCCGCTGGTCTATTTATGGAATCCTTATTTTCATGACGATTACATCATCTGGAGTCGAAAATTATCCATTCATCTATTTTCAGTTTTAATGAATCTTGGGAAAAACATAGCGTTAAAAGTTGGTGCTCTCGGGTTAATTATCCTAGCCTCAAACTTTATTTATAGTGAATGGTTTTTCGAAAAAGATCTTCAAGCTTATTCGCCAGACATTAATACCATTCGAGAAATCATAACTAAAAAAGCTGAGGTTGTTTATTGCGGCGAGTCATCAAACATATCCTTTTTCAAAGACGACAATGACAAACGATTCATAAGCCAATTTCTAAATGAAGAATTACCAAAAACAACGGTTATCGATTTTTCAAAGAAAGCGGGTCACGCCGGAATTTATTATGATTTATTGCGGGCAATACCACAAAAAAATTCTGTAGAAACGATAATCATCACAATGAATCTGAGATCATTTGGTCCCGATTGGATAAATTCCAACCTAGAAACGCCATTACAAAAAGAGATGGTTTTATTACGTCCGTTTCCACCATTAGTGAATCGTTTTTTATTAGGGTTTAAAAACTACGATACAACTCCTGCAAATATTAGAGAAAAAAGATATAAATCTCATTTGGAGTCTGACAAATTAAACCTACCAAAAGACTTTCCCTATGTGACGGCTTCTGAGTGGGAAAAGGATATTATCAAAATTGGAGAAAAGGTCCGTAAGGAGCTTAAAACTGCTCAAATACGCGAACTGGCAAGTCAATATATTAAGTCATATGCATTCCGAATTGACCCGACAACAAATCCACGAATAAAGGATTTTGATAAAATCGTTGATCTTGCAAAAAACAGAGGCTGGAAAATCGTTTTTCATATACTTCCAGAAAATGTAGATCGCGCTGAACAACTTGCTGGGAAAAAACTGGTAGAAATAATGACGGCTAATTCTAAACTTTTACAGAATCGTTATCTAAACCAAAAAGTAATCGTTGTGGACAATTTAAGCTTACTCCAAAATGACCAATTTATTGATCAAGACTGGACATCGGAGCATTACAAAGAGCATGGTCGCCGTTTAATTGCAAAGCGAATTTCTGCGGCATTATTGTTGTAACAATCTTTTCTTAGCGTTGTTATAATAAAACAGACAAAACATGAAATTTTTCCTTTTTTTAATTCTAGCATTTTTCTTTAGCTCATTAACAGTTAATCAAGATAACAGCAAAGCAATTTCGCATATACAAGATGCTCTTTTAAAAAAAGTAAATGACTACAGGATTAAAAAGAGGCTCAGTATTTTAACAATTGAGAATGGACTTCAAATTTCAGCTCAAAACCAATGCGACTATCTTTTCAAAATTGGCAAACTTTCCCATGAACAACCAGATAAAAAACTCAGAACGACTCGGGATAGAATAAAAGTTTTTTCTGAAAAAAGCTACATGAGTTATGGCGAGAATTGTCTTAAGACCTATGGCGATATTTCCGCTCTAAATATCGAAGCAATTGCCGAAGACATGTTTCAATTATGGCGAACATCAAAACCTCATAATGCTAACTTACTGAACCAAAGTTTTACAAATACCGGTTTTGGATTTCGCACAAATGCTGAAACAGAAGAAATTTACTGCGTAATGGATTACGGAGGAAACTAAGAAAATTCCCATCCCGAATATCAAAACAATAAAGAATTAATTATTCTACGGTGACTGATTTCGCTAAGTTTCTTGGTTGATCAACATTGCAACCACGCATAACAGCAATGTGATAAGATAAGAGTTGAAAAGGAATGGTAGCTAACAAAGGCACCAAATGTTCATCCGTATCCGGAATCTCAATAACATGATCAGCCATTGCTTTCACTTGAACATCACCTTCAGTAACAATTGCAATTATCTTACCTTTTCTAGCCTTTACCTCTTGAATATTCGAAACAACTTTCTCATAAGAAGTACCTTTCGTTGCAACAACAAACACAGGCATTTCTTCATCAATCAAAGCAATTGGTCCATGCTTCATTTCTGCTGCTGGATACCCTTCTGCGTGGATATAAGATATTTCTTTCAGTTTCAAAGCGCCTTCTAAAGCAACTGGGAAAGAACTTCCTCTCCCAAGGTAAAGCGCATTTTTAGCATCTTTATATTCTGCTGCTATTCTTTCAATATGATCGTTTGATTCAAGAACTTTTTTCACTTTGTCTGGAATCAACTCCAACTCAGCGAGCATTGTTCTGAACTTGCTTTCGCTTAAAGTTCCTTTTTTGTGAGCAATAGACAAAGCCATCAAGGTCAATACTGTAACTTGAGCTGTGAATGCTTTAGTCGATGCAACACCAATTTCTGGACCTGCGTGCGTATACGAACCAGCATCAGTAATTCTTGAAATTGAAGAACCAACAACATTACATATTCCAATAATTATTGCACCTTTTGATTTGGCTAGTTCCAAAGCTGCCATTGTATCTGCTGTTTCTCCTGATTGGGAAACTGCAATTACGATATCACCTTCATTAATTACAGGATTTCTATATCTAAATTCCGAGGCATATTCAACTTCAACGTTTATTCGCGCTAAGTCCTCGAATAAATATTCTCCAACCAAACAAGCGTGCCATGAAGTTCCACAAGCAACCATTACAATGCGCTGTGCATTGATTAATTGTTGCTCATAATCTTTAATCCCACCTAATTCAACCCAACCTTCGTTTGCGTTTAGGCGACCGCGGAAACAATCGTTTATAGATCTTGGCTGTTCATGAATTTCCTTCAACATAAAATGCTCGTATCCACCTTTTTCCAATGCTTCTAATTGCATTTCTAAGTGCTGTACATACGGGGTTTTTTCTTCATCCTGTATGTTCCAAAGCTTCATTCCGTCCTTCAAATTGATGACAGCAATTTCTTCATCATCCAAATAAACAACTTTGTCTGTATACTCCACAATTGGTGTAGCATCAGATGCCAAATAAAAGTCATTTTCTTTTCCTATACCTACTACTAAAGGTGAGGATTTTCTAGCTGCAACAATAGTATCGGGTTTGTCTTTTGAAATGGCAACTATTGCATATGCGCCTGTAACACTTAACAAGGCTATTCTTAGAGCTTCTCCAAACCAAACTCCTTCTTTCTTTTGTATATCATCAATTAGATGAACTAAAACTTCAGTGTCAGTATCACTTTTAAATACATAACCTCTTTTAATAAGTTCTTCTTTAAGTACATCGTAATTTTCAATAATACCGTTATGAATAATAGCTAAATTTCCTTCTGTTGAAATATGCGGATGTGCATTAATGTCGTTTGGTTCACCATGTGTTGCCCAACGCGTATGTGCAATTCCTATTTGACCAGTCGTGTCTTTATCAGCGGCAAATTCAACCAAATTGGCTACCTTGCCTTGCTTCTTGTATAGATTCAAGTCACCATCTGACAACAATGCAACTCCAGCACTGTCATAACCTCTATATTCTAATCGCTGTAATCCTTTTATTAAAATTGGATACGCTTCTTTTTTACCAATGTAAGCAACAATTCCGCACATACTATTTAAAATTCCGTGTATATAATGTATAGTTTAGGTTTAACCTTGTTTATGGTGTTTGACCCGTTGAAGATAATTCTATCCATTGAATAATTATCCCTTAAAGGAGCCATATATATAGGTTCATTAGCCACTTTTCCCGCTACTACATCTTGGATGTATCCTCGCATATTAACGGTAACACTTTTAGTAATATCGCTAATCGTTGGATTATATAATGGTCTTATAGAACGAGAATCTGTGGCCAGCTTGTTAAATAAACTCATTTGAATTCCCGTGTTATAATTTGATCCTGTTTGATACTGAATTGGCAAATCCAAAACAGCTCTATGGATTACTGCTGTTTTAGGAAGGTTTGATAATCCAGGTATTTCCAATACAGCTTGCAAACCGAATGATTGTGCATAGAACTCTAATGCTCCTAAACTCTTATTGTCAACTGCTTGTTGAACTTTAGTTCCGGCTCTTTCAAATTCAACATGATTGAAAGATTGACAATTAGAATTAATAACGAAATCATATGTTTTTCTTACTGGTGTCATTACACCGCCTACAAGTTCCATTTGTTTGTAATAAATCGTCAACTTTGAAGACGTAGATCGCATATCAAAAGAATACACGGCTCCTTGATTAGGAGCTTGTGTCGGATTGTTAACATTGATTTTAAACCCTTTGAAATAATTCACAAAATTGTCATTCGATGCAAAACTACCTCCACTAATTGCAGCTTCCTGCATAAAGGTTCTGGCAAGGTTTGTATCCAATGACAAACGCATTTGAGGCGCAACAGCAACCGTATCAACTATTGCATCACCAATTGGGTCAGGTTTAAACGTACCTTTTCCAGGCATCAATAAATTAGGCTGTTTTATCGCGATAGTGTCAAAGTCATAATATTTTACAGCAGAATCTGATGAAATTTCATCATTCAACTCATAAACTTCAAAAGTTTGAGTTGACGGATTTCCTGTATAATCAGCAAAGCGCAAAGCCAAGACAAAAGAATCAATAGAAATTTGTGTTAAATCGTCGAAATTAGGATTCGCAGATGCCAGACGAATTTGCGTGTAGAATGAAGCGTTGACTTTACCAAAAACTGGATCATTCATTTCTCCAAGCACGTTGAGCAATCTATTCTTAGTAAAAACTGAATCTTGAATAATGGTATACGTCAACAATGTGAAAGTATCAACAGCTCCAGCATTTAATAATTCAGTTGGATCGTAGGCATTGCTTCCTATCAACGATTCTTTCTTTTTACAAGAAACGGATAAAAAAATAGCAAATAAAAAAGTAGCGGAAAGTAAAGAAACTCTCCGCCACTTGCGATAATATCGATGTGTCATTAATTTATATAAGGATCTCTTCTTCAATTACTTTATCAAAAAATTCGGATAGAACTTTAGTTTGATTTTCTTCTGGAACGAATTCCTGTTTCAAACATGTTTGTTCATCCACTAGTTGTTGCAAAGATGCGTCTAAATTCTCACTTGCGATATTAATCCCGTCAGCATATTTCATCATAACACGGGAAATATTTAGAAAACTTGTGTCTTTCAACTCTTCTATTACCTCATCTGAGAATCCGTCAAATTTAAGCTTATCAGAGAAGTTTGCGTCCCAATTTCTGTTAAAGCTGTCATTGTAAACACTGTAGATAACCTTAGTATTCGAAAAATGAGGGTCTTTGTTGTATAATTGTTTTACATATAACGACATTAATCCCGACATCCATCCATGACAATGAATGATATCTGGTTGCCATCCTAATTTTTTTACTGTTTCCAGAACCCCACGACAGAAGAACATTGATCGTTCATCGTTGTCATCATGAAACTCACCTTTATCATTAGTAACGGTGTTTTTACGTTTAAAGTATTCATCATTATCAATAAAATAAACTTGCATTCTTGCTGCAGAGACACTAGCGACTTTTATAATCAGCGGGTGATCGGCATCATTTATAATCAAATTCATCCCTGACAAACGAATAACCTCATGCAATTGATGACGTCTTTCGTTAATGCTTCCAAATCTAGGAGTAAAAACTCTGATTTCTTTTCCACCTTCTTGTGTACCCTGAGGTAATCTTCTAGAGGTGTTAGCAATTTCTGATTTTGGGGAGAACGGGGATATTTCCTGCGTTACAAATAGGACTCTTTTTTTATCCATGAAGATTGTTGATTGTCATTTAGACTACAAAAATATAAAAAAAATATCGGTAAATCAATCAAAACTTATAGTTTTGTTCGCTTACATTAATGTGAATGCTTATAAATGAGGCAACTAACAAGTATTGATGAAATCCAGGCATTCGTTCAAGAAAAGCGAAATGGGGGTTGTTCCATTGGTTTCGTGCCAACAATGGGAGCTTTGCACGAAGGACACTTGTCTCTTGTTCAGGAATCCAACGGTAAAAATGCAATCACAATCGTAAGTATTTTTGTCAATCCTACCCAATTTAATAATCCCGAAGATTTAAAGAAATATCCACGAACAATTGATTCAGATGTGAAGTTGCTCGAAGAAGTTGGTTGTGATGCAGTTTTTATTCCAGAAGTTGCCACGATATATTCTGACGATTTTATACCTAAAAAGGTCGATCTTGGCTTGTTAGGCGAAACTATGGAGGGCTTTTATCGCCCTGGCCACTTTGAAGGAGTGGTTACTGTTGTTCAGCGTTTGTTTTCAATTGTTCAACCCGACTCTGCTTTTTTCGGGCGAAAGGATTTTCAACAGGTTGCTGTGATTAAGCAAATGGTAGAGAGTTTAAAATTGGACGTCAAAATTTACGAAGTAGAAACCAAAAGGGAAGAAAGTGGTTTAGCTATGAGCAGCCGTAACATGCTGCTGACGGAAGAAGAAAAAATAGAGGCTACAATTATTTATCGCATTCTATCAATGATGTTAGTTAACTCCAAAACCAAAAACCCGAGCGAAGTTCAACAAATTGCTTTGGAGTCTTTCGAAAAATCTACCTTGAAAATTGAATATCTAGAAATCGTTCATCCACGCACATTTGAGAGGCTTGAAACGTCATGGGTCAAAGGTGCTACTGTATGCGTTGTCGCCTACTGTGGAAAAGTAAGATTGATTGACAATATGGAAATAATTCCGTTAGACAAGTAACTGATTTCTTTATCTCTTACTATTTTCCATTACCTTTGTGCCGCAAAAAATAAAACATGCTCATACAAGTAGTTAAATCTAAAATACACCGTGTAAAGGTGACGCAAGCAGAATTAAATTATGTCGGTAGTATAACTATTGATAGAGTTCTAATGGAAGCTGCAAATCTCGTAGAAGGTGAAAAAGTACAAATCGTAAACATCAATAATGGTGAGCGTATAGAGACATACGTTATCGCCGGAGAATCAAATAGCGGAACAATTTGCTTGAATGGTCCAGCTGCTCGAAGAGTTCAAATGGGCGATTTATTAATAGTGATTGGTTATGGCTATTTGGATTTTGAAGAAGCTAAATCGTTCAAGCCTTCTTTGGTATTTCCGAATGAACATACGAATCTGTTAGACTAAATGAAAAAGTATATCCTATTATTTTTAAAAACAATTTTCCCATTAGCCTTGGGTGTTTATTTGATAGGATATTTTTTTAAAAGCATGTCGGATGAATCCATTCAACAGTTCTACAAAGCCATTCGAGAAGCAAATTATTTTTGGATTTTCTTATCCTTAGTTTTTGGCTGGATTGCTCTGGTATCAAGAGCACAGCGATGGAAATACGTGCTCGAACCTCTAGGATACGAAACACCACTTAAAAACCGATATCATGCACTTTTGATTGGCTATCTAATCAATTTGACGATTCCTAGAGCTGGCGAAGCATCGAGAGCGGCCATGCTATACCGCTCAGATAAGGTTCCTTTTGCAAAATCTTTTGGAACTATTGTGGCTGAGCGAGCTGTAGATTTGGTCATGTTGATGATCATAGCTTTGTTTACAGCCTATATTGGTGGAAGTGATTTTGACAAAATTTGGGATCAAATGATTCAAAAATTTGGAGGGAAACCAACGACAGAAAGTGGTTTTTCATTCAAACATCTTCTATTCGGTGGGATTGGTCTAATTGGATTAATTGTTGCCTATTTTTACTTTACTAATTCTACTTTTAAAGAAAAGCTAAATGGCTTTATTAAAGGTTTGATAGGTGGATTGATGTCTATTTTCAGATCAAAGAATCCAGGTGGATATGCTTTCCATACTTTGGTGATTTGGACCTGTTACGTTTTGATGTTTGCCGTGCCATTTTTTGCCCTTGAAGCGACTTCCGACTTCCCAATTAAAGGTGTTTTTATCGGATTCATCGCTGGGTCGATTGGCATAACCTTTACGAATGGCGGTATAGGAGTTTACCCTCTTTTAGTTGGTCTAGTTATTTCATTTTATTTAAAAACTGACAATTCTGCTGACGCCGAAGGAATTGGGAATGCACTCGGAATGTTAATGTGGGTTTCACAAACCATTATGATGATTATTTTGGGATTGCTATCTTTACTATTGCTACCCAAAAACTATAGCAAGTCAAATGACGAAATTAGCCCAAGTTCAAAATAAAATAGTCGCTCTTGATGAGGCTCAGCGACTAATCTCGCTTTGGAAAAAGGACAATCAAAAAGTTGTATTTACGAACGGCTGTTTCGACATTTTGCACAAAGGCCATGTTACCTATTTAGCAAAAGCAGCCGATTTGGGAGACAAGTTGATTGTAGCTTTGAATACTGATGCCTCTGTAAAAGCGCAGAATAAAGGCCCGGAAAGACCTATAAATCCCGAAGACGCGCGTTTATTAGTACTTGCTTCATTATCTTTTGTTGACCTTGTCGTACTATTCTCCGGGGAAACTCCTTTGAATGAAATTGAATTGCTCCAACCTTCAATTTTGGCTAAGGGGGCTGATTACGACCCTAATGAAACCAACGCAAATAACAAAAAATACATTGTAGGATCTAAAGAAGTCCGGAATTATGGCGGCAAAGTCGCTGTAATTGATCTAGTGGATGGATTTTCTACTACGGCTATTCTCTCAAAACGATGAGCTAAAAATACAAGGCATAAAAAAAACCATCTCTTAAAACGAAATGGTTTTTAATGTTTTTAATCTAAAATTATTTTTTAGACCAAGTACAACCTGAAGTAAACTCACAAGATGTTTTAGCAAGAGCTGCAGTTGTTTTACCAATTTTAGTATACTCTTGGTTGTAGAACGTGTCTGTACAAGTACAAGTGTAAGATTTTTTACAAGATGTTGCGAACATTAACATTCCAACAGAAGCAATAACAAATACTTTTTTCATAATAAATTGAATTAAATAAGGTTCCTTACTCTTAAGGATTTTCGGATTCTCCCCATTTTTAAAGGTGTTATGGTCACAATTTTTTAATTACGAGTGCAAAAATAAACAATTTAAGTAGATTAACAAACTTTATAAATTTTCCCTAAAAAAGCACGCCTTATTCCCTAGAGTAGGGCGATGTCTAGACAAATTCTGGATACAATTCACAAATACTTTTTTCATTCGCATCACACACTCCTCGATCGGTAATAATTTTAGTAATAAGTCTTGCTGGTGTAACATCAAAACCATAATTAGCCGCTTTAGTGGTTTCCGGACAAATCAATACCGATTCAATCTTGCCATTCGCTGATTTACCAATCATATAGCGCACCTCATCTTGATTTCTTTCTTCAATAGGAATTTCTTTCAATCCATCTCTGATTGACATATCCAAAGTAGTTGATGGAAGTGCAACGTAAAAAGGTATGTTGTTATCCTTGGCTGCTAATGCTTTTAGGTAAGTTCCAATTTTATTAGCAACATCACCATTACGCGTTGTTCGGTCAGTACCTACAATTACCATGTCAACCATTCCATGCTGCATTAGATGTCCACCAGTATTATCTACTATTAGCGTATGATCGACTTTGTGCTTCGTTAACTCGTAACAAGTTAAGTTAGACCCTTGATTTCTTGGTCTGGTTTCGTCTACCCAAACATGTACTTTTATTCCTTTTTCTATGGCTTGATAAATCGGAGATGTAACTGTTCCCCACTCCACACAACCAAGCATACCCGCATTGCAATGAGTTAGAATATTTACAACTTCTCCGTTTTTCCTTTTCGAAATTTCCTCAATTATCGGTAATCCATAAACACCTATCATACGACAAGTTTCCACATCATCTTCAACGATTTGCTTCGCAGTTTCCCATGCTGTGGTCATGAAATCATCTGTATTATCCAGAGCAGTTTGCATTCTATCTAGCGCCCAAAATAAATTCACAGCTGTTGGACGCGAAGCTCTTAAATCAGAAAATGCTTTATCTAAAAACGAAGGATCCAGCTCATCCTCAATCATTTCCCTTACCGCAAGATAAATTCCAAAAGCTGCCGTTGCTCCTATTAATGGAGCCCCGCGAACAACCATGTCTTTAATGGCAACTTCGGCTTCATCATAAGTTTCCAACTTTACGACAACAAATTCATGAGGTAATTTACTTTGATCTATGACTTCTACATAGTGATCATCTGTGGTCCAAATAGTTCTAAAGTTGCTCATATTATTTTACTATAATTTCATCAAAAGTGGGTACGCTATTTTTCCAATTCGCTTCGGTTCCAGGCCTCACCAATTGACAAGTTTGCATACCGGATTTTTCAGCTGCTTCCAATTCTTCCGTAATGTCGGATAAAAAAAGGATGGAATTAGATTCTAAACCAAGCTCTTCAACTATTTTTTCATAGGTTTCAAATTCTCGTTTTCCACCAGTTGTTGTATCAAAATAATTTTTGAAATAGATGGTTAAATCTCCATAAGAACTATTCCCAAAAAGCAATTTCTGAGCAGCTATAGAACCCGATGAAAATACACCCATTCTAATGTTTTGGGATTTCCAATGATTTAAAGCTTCTTCAACTTCGTCATAAACGTGACCTTTTATATCACCATTTTGATAACCCATTTCCCAAATTATTCCTTGGACAGTTTTAAGCGGAGTGATTTTCTTATCCTCTTCGCACCATCTTTTCAATGTTGCAATTATTTCAGATACACTTCTAATTCTATGATTTTCCAATTTATTAGCCAAGTGAACAGTCGCTTTGAACGCCTCTTGAACTCTTTCATCAGATTTCATTTCTTCCAATTGATCAATATTCTTCAAGAAATACGGAAAAAGCTCGTCGTAAACAAACTTTACGGAAGTGGTCGTTCCCTCAATATCTGTCAGAATGTATTTAATGTTTTTAAATTCCATCGGAACAAAGTTAATTAAACCTATTGTCGAAAATAAAAGGTATCCATTTTTTTCTTAAATTGGTATACTAATTGCTTGGTTAGATATAACTTAAAACAAACTGTCATGAAAAAAATTTACTTTTTACTCGTATTATTGCCTTTATTCGTGAATGGCCAAGTCGTTCGTTTGGGGACCTACATCCCTGTTGACATACCTATGAAACATGAAATGCCCAAAGCTGGCGTTGCTGGCGGATTAGGAATGAACATAGCCGTGCAGCCTGTGGCACGAATTCCAATAGCTTTTGAATTAAAAGGGAATATTGGTAGGTATTCCGACAAAACATTGGAGCAGACCTATCTATTTTCTGATGGAAGCCAAACTGTTACCGATGTAAATTACACCAGCAACTTTCACAAAGTATTGATTGGAACACGGTTTTCAACAGGAAATCAAGCTTCTGCATTTCGCGTACACGCGACGCCACAAATTGGCTACGGATTTATGAATTCTCGAATACGAATTTCTGACCCACAGGATGTGGATGACTGCAAACCCTTGGAAAAAAGAATCACACAAAGATTTAATGGTGCTGTTTATGGTGGGGAAATCGGACTGGATATGCAATTTGGTAAATTATTTGGTTCCACAAGCACAGATCGTCACAACCGATTTATTTTCTCCGTTAATTTCCTAAGAAGCTTTAATAATTTTGAATATGTCAATATTCGATACATGCAAGACGAACCGCATGGAGTTGCTTTGGATGGTCATCCGATAACGGATGAAGAAAGAGATATAAATGCAACTTTTGTCAATGTATCGTCTAACAATTTACACGAGCATAAAATTGCTGAATTGTATAAAACGCCACTTTCGTTTATCGGATTTCAAATCGGATACGTCTACAATTTTTAAGATAATTGGGGGAAAGAAAACGCTATCTTACAGGTAGCGTTTTTCTATTTTCGAAGATGTGTAATGAGGCACCCAACCCGACATGTCAATAAAAATTCGGATAGCCTTAACAAAAGGATTCTTTTCACCAGCGTCAAACCAATGTTTTGTGCCAGCTGGAACGGATATTAAATCTCCTTTTTGACAAAGCACGTTGAAGATATCTTCGCCATCTAAATTGAACCAAAACAATCCTTCGCCATCGACAAAAAAACGAATTTCATCCTCGGTGTGCGTATGCTCCGATAAAAACTTTGCTCTTATCGCGTCGTAATTCTCCGTTAATGCATTTATAGAAATCACATCGGCTGTTTTATAACCTCCTTGTTGCATGAAAGGATTTAAATCCTTTTCATAAGCATTCAAAATATCATCCTGAGTAGCTGTGTTTTCAAATTCTGCGTCGCAATGCCATTGGTCAAAGAATACTCCTCTATCATTCAGAAAAGACCTTATTTCAGAAGGGTTTTGAATTGACTTTTTTTGATCTGGGATATTTAAAATGGCCATAATGGTTTATTTAGAATTTTGAAGTTTCCATTCCAATTCACACAAGTAATCGATGGTTTCAAGGTGTCGTTTTGCTTCGAATAAGTTCTTGCCCCAAGCATAGGTTCCATGACCTTTGATAAGAAAACAGTGTGAATCAAATTCATCTTTTCTTAACTCCATCCCTTCTGAAAATTCAACCATGTCTTGGCTATTTTCAATAATTGGAATACTTACTTCACTTAAGTGACTCGTTTGACCAGCAAATCCCTTTTGAACCTCGTATCCTTGAAAAGTGATTTCTTTGTTTAGCTTTTTAGACCATAAAACAGGATAAACAGAATGACTGTGAAGAATAACTTTTGTTTCAGGGAAAAGTTTGTAGAGGGTGCAATGAATCAACGTTTCTGCGGAAGGACGCTGATCTTTGAATTTTGGCAATGGCAATCCATCCATATCCACTTCGATATAATCATTCTTGGTAAAAAATGCCTTATCGACTCCAGATCTGGATACCACAATGTTTTTAGAATCAGAAGACTCACGAAAAGAATAATTTGTCGAAGTCGCTGGTGACCAACCTTTTCGGTTTATGTTTCGGATAACTTTAGCTAAGTCTTTTTTTAGTTGTTCTTTCACTTTTCAAATATATGAAAAAACCATCCCATCTGATTTGCCTCACCTAGTTTTCTTTGGGCTCAAACAGCACAAAAAAAGGCCTCATGTATAAACACAAGACCTTTTTGCAAATTAAAGAATAACTACTTATTGAATGAATCTGGTGATGAATTATTCACTTTTACATCATCAACACCAGTTTTTATAACTCTAAATTCAGTTCTACGATTTTTCTGATGTTCTTCTTCTGAACAATCTGATTTCACGTTTCCTTCACAAGCACAATCGTTCACTAATCTTGATTCTCCATAACCTTTACCATAGATTCGGTCTGGATTAGAAATTTTGCTTTTGATGTAGGCAGCAGAAGCTTTTGCTCTGCGATCAGACAATTTTTCATTGTAAGCAATACTTGCTCGACAATCTGTATGAGAGCCTAATTCAATCTCCATTTTTGGATATTCTTGCATTACCGCAACGATTTTATCCAACTCAACCTTGGCGTCTGGACGAATGTTGTATTTGTTCAAATCGAAATAAATAGGTTTGATATCGATAATTTCAGATAAGTCCATACCCAATTCAATCTTGTTCATTCCTAAATCAAGTTTTTGATGAATGTTCACCAATCCTGGTTTTTCGATACAATGATTGATTTGTTCTGTTTTACCAAGATATCCTTCTTTCGAAAGTATGATTTGATATTTCAGGCAGTCTCCTACTCGATTATCCATTAATGGTTTTAGGATATCCCCAGTAATTGGCGTGAGCTCGTCAATTAGCACGTTACCATTTGCCAAATCAACTACCTTCATTTTAACATTTTCAAGCGGTTGTCCCGTTTTCTTATCAGTCACGAGAGCATAAAGACCTAGCCCCGGATCTTTCAATAAATTCAAATCTTTGTCAATTTCAGAAACATCTGGCGCCAAATTCATAGTTGAAACTGGCTCCGTTTTATCAAAATAATCTTCTTTATGACCAACTACTTTGAATGTCATTTCTGGTTCAACAGGAAATGAATACCTCCCATTTTCATCAGCAATAGCCTGAGCAACAATATTTCCGACCTCGTCTTGCAACTCAACTGTTGAACCAGGTAATATTGCTCTTGTTTTCGAGTCGGCAACAACACCTTTCAATTTCAATTGTCGCTTGAACGGTTCTAACATTCGGAAAGAGTAAATATCGTCATCACCTTTACCGTCTGCTCTATTAGAAGACATAAATCCTGTATTTCCATTTTTAAGCATAATAAAAGCGAAATCATCTCTGTTTGAGTTGATCGGTTCACCTAAATTCTCCGCTTCACCATTTGGATTATTTACAATATCGATTACAACAAAGTTGTCTAGACCTCCGAGTCCTGGGTGACCATCAGATGAGAAAAATAGGTTTGAAGCAGTATCAATCCATGGGAACATTTCTTGTCCTTCAGTATTAATTTTATTTCCAAGATTCACAGGTGTTCCGAAAGCCATATCAACCATACCTTCTGAAACAGTCGCTTTATAAATATCAGCGCCTCCAAATCCTCCAGGCATGTCAGAAGAAAAATACATTGTTTTTCCGTCTGCAGAAAATGTTGGGTGACCAACAGAAAATGCCATGTTGTTGTATGGAACCTCACGTATATTTGACCACTTACCATCTGGGTCGACATCTGCATAGTACAATTTCAAGTTTTGAATACCTTTATCATCGTATCGCCCCATGCGTTTTTTCGCCATATTGTTTCTCGTAAAGAAAACTTTATGACCATCTGAATGATAGGCCAAAGGACCATCATGGTAGTTGGTATTTGCCTTGTCTGACACCAATTTACTCCCTTCAATTTGGTTTTCTCCAATTATCTTTCCTCGAAACATATCCAAAAATGGAGTATTGTTGCCAGTCCAATAACGCTGAGTTAAACCATTGAATTTGCGATTAGACACATAAAACACGTCACCACTTGTTGGATCAATATAACCTCCAAACTCAGCCATATCCGTATTGATATCTAAATTTTTGATTTCAAAACGAGTCGGTAAATTCAATATTTCAGTAAGATATTCTCTATCATCTTTATACTCTAATGCACGAATATCCGCTCTATCGATTGCCATGAATTTTTCAACCCACACTGCCGATTCTTCGTATTTTTTGTTCTCTTTAAGAGACATAGCATAACGATAGATGTCATCATAGTTTGCTGATGGGTCATTGATCATTAACGCATAAATTTCTTCAGACTTTGCTGTTTCACCAATTTGGTAGTAACTGTTGGCCAAACGCGCCAACATTTGAGGGTCTTCTAATTTTGAACCACGCAGCTTCTCATAGTTTTCGGCAGCCAAGGCATAGGCAACTTTTTCGTAGAAAGTATCTGCTTTCTTAAGTACAGATTTCTGCGAAAATGCAGTTTGTACTAAAGTCAAACAAATAAGAAAAATTAAAACTCTTTTCATCTCTATATATCTTAAAAGTAACGTGGAGATTTAATCCCTGGTTTTTTGAATAAAAAGTCATAAGACAGCATTATTTCAAATGTTCCGTCGTTTGCTTTTCTAAGTTTTTGTGTCCCGAAATCAGTAGCAAATCCAGCTTTAAATTGGTCTGTAATTTGATACTGAATAAAGGCTCCCGCTGCTGCATCCAATCGATACATTCCTCCAATGTAGAATTTATCATTGTAGATACCCGCAATACTGAAATCAGCACTGAAAGGAGCATTATTTGTGACTTTTACTTGAGCTGTTGGTCTCAATTTCCAAAGATTTGTCAATTTTAAAACTCCTCCTATTGTTCCATAGTAGTGTCTTCTTTCTAAACTTTCAGGATCTAATTTATCATAGCTTTTTTCAAGAAGTTTAGGTGCACTTACCCCTACAAAAAATCTTGGTAGATGATAATAAATTCCTGCACCAACATTAGGATTTATTTTATTGCGAACATTTTGCAAAAACAAAGGATCACCTTCTTGCACTGTTGTTAAACTAGTTGTCCCTAGATTAATCAAATTCGCTCCTCCTTTAACTCCAAATGCTAATTTACCTTTACCCTTGAATCTTAGCGAATACGAAAGGTCAAGGTTCAGCATTGTTTGAGTTAATGGTCCTATAACATCATTGACAGCCGTAACGCCCAATCCTAAAGACTCATATTTAAGCGGAGTCTGAATACTAAATGTTGTGGATCTTGGTCGACCATTAATTCCAACCCATTGTTCACGGTGTAATAACATTGCGTTCATAACACCTTTACTGCCTGCATAAGCTGGATTTGTGTAAAGTGTATTGTCAAAATACTGTGTGAAATGCGGTTCTTGTTGCGCCCAAGAGAAACTCGAGGCTCCGAGAATCATCAGTAAAACAATATGTCTCATTTTAGTTTTCATAAACTTTATTTATTGAGGTACTCGACCCGAAAGCCGAGTACCAAAGTTTTTTATCGTTGTATATAAATATATCCAGCAAGAACTCCATACGCTTCGCTACCAGTATCAAACATGTAGTAGTACGTTCCCGTTGGAAGATCTTCTCCACCAACATTGTATTGGCTTGTTGATTTTCCTGCCCAATCGTTTTGGTAGTCATCGGTGCTGTATACCAAGTTACCCCAACGGTTGAAGAACTGAATCGAGTTATTCGGGAATCTTTCAATTCCTTCAATAACAAAGAAGTCATTATAACCATCCCCATTTGGTGTAAATCCATTTGGAATAAGCACTTCATCATCACAAAGATCAGTATCAATATTATCTGGAATTCCATCATTGTCACAATCAAGTCCACATTCTACTTCATCAAGTAGACCATCATTGTCAGAATCAAGATCTCTGAAATTAAATATTGAGTCGCCATCTGTATCAGGAATCGTCCATCCAAATCCAAGATTGTCCCAGCCGTCATTGTTAGAATCTGTGAAATTGTCTATAACACCATCAAAATTAGTATCAAAGAATCCGCCTTCGGCTACATCTAAACAACCATCACCATCAGAATCAGAATCTAGGTAATCTGGAATACCATCAGTATCTACATCAGAGATTACATCTCCTTCAGTATTATCTGACCAACCGTTTCCATTAATGTCATTGTAGTTGTCTACTAATCCATCCATGTCTAAATCATTTTGACCACCTTCAACCACGTCCGGAATACCGTCTTGATCAGAATCCAAATCAAGATAATCAGGAAGTAAATCAGAATCAGAGTTTAATAAAGTTGTTCCTTCTGATGAATCATTCCAACCATTGTTGTTTGCGTCTGTAAAGGCATCAACTAAACCGTCTTGGTTTGCGTCACCGTATCCGTTTTCTACAACATCAGGAATTCCATCATCGTCAGCATCAAGGTCGATATTATTCGTAAGCCCATCATTGTCTGTGTCTTGTGGGAACACACCTACTTGAGAATCTGCTAAACCATCAAGGTTGACATCATTATTCGCAGGGCTATCAATCATTCCGTCTCCATCTGTATCAGGTTGACCAGACTCAAGGATATCAGAGATACCATCATTATCCGCATCTAAATCAAGGAAGTCGTATATCAAATCTCCATCCGTATCTAACGGTGTATAGATTGCATCATTGTCATCAATACCATTATCATCAGCATCGTTGAAGTTATCAATCAAACCGTCATGGTTAACGTCCAGACCTCCTGACTCAAGTAAATCGCTGATACCATCGTTATCAGAATCTAAATCTTGGAAGTCTGGATGACTGTCATTATCTGTATCTGGAACTGGTAAGTAGGTACCTCCATTATCTCCATCGGCGATATCAAACAAACCATCGTTGTCAGTATCTATTGTATCATCGATAACCCCATCGAAATTCAAGTCGTATTGAGCACCACCTGCTTCAACGATATCTGGAATACCATCGTTATCAGAATCTAAATCGAAGTAATCTGGTATACCGTCTAAATCCGTATCACAAGAATTATTTGCTGTTAAACATTCGACAAGATCTCGAATTCCGTCATTATCATCATCAATATCAATGTTATCTGGAATGCTATCGCAATCGTTATCAGGTAACACAGTAATGAAGATTGTATCTGTAACACAAGCGGCAGGAATGTAGTCATCACAAACCGTATAGATTAATGTATCCATACCTGTGTAATTCTGCGCTGATACGTAAATAATCTCATTGTTCGCATTCACGGTAAATGTGCCTCCCATAGTCGTAGTACCAGAAGTAGGAGTTACAGTTAATGGATCACCGTTAGGATCAATATTATTTGCCAAGACATCAATAACATTTGCGTATGGCGTATCACACCATTTTACAACTGAGATGGTCTCGTTTCCTTGAGAAGGTGCATCGTTTGGTGAGTATACATTGATATACACAACAGCAGTATCGCACATAACAGGGTTTCCATTATCACAAATTACATAGGTGAAGGAGTCAATTCCTATAAAGCCCGGAATTGGGGTATATGTTATTGTTCCATTACTATTTGGTAAAGCACTTCCGTTTGTTGGTAAAATAACAATTGAAGGGTTTCCTATCGCATTACCATTCGGATCAGAATCGTTATTCAACACAGCTATGATAATTGGTGTTCCATCAGGTGTTGTAGCAAAATCATCCGTAGCTAGTGGTGGCACATTTGAAGTATCCACAACTGGACTGATTGTTATTATTATCCATGCCGTATCGCAGAGATTTGGCGTACCGTTATCACAAATTGAGTATGGAATTGAATCTACTCCAATAAACCCTGTAAATGGCACATATGTTACTAATCCTGTTAATGGATCTACAGTAGCTATTCCATTATTATTAGTTGTAAATGGTGAACTAGGAATAAGTGTAACAGTTAAAGGATCACCGTTCACATCGAAATCATTCCCTAAAGGATTGACAATAACGGCTGTATTTATTGGAGTTGAAACCAAATCATTATTTGCTATAGGTGCATTATTTGGTGCACCAACCGTATCAACAACGATTACAGTAATATAACCGCTGTCACACAATACGTAAGGCAAGAATTGACTTGAATCACAAACTTGGAAAGGAATAGTAAATGTTCCTACAAATCCTGCTGGAGGTGTAACATTTATCGTTCCTGTTCCAGTACTATCAATTGTAACTCCTGCAAGAGGAACACCACCAATATTTGGTGTGCCATAAGTGAATGTCAATGGATTATTTTCTGGATCAGAAGAACCAGCTCCAACATTAACACCAATTGGTGTGTCTACTTGAGTAATTACTGTTATGTCATTGGTAATTGGTCCATCATTTATTGGCGAAACAACTATTATCAACTGACCAACATCGCACATTACTGGGTTACCGTCGTCACAGATTTGATACGTAATAGTGTCCGTTCCATACCAATTTGGCCAAGGCGTATAAGTAATTGTACTATCACCTGGGTTCACATTTGCAACACCGAATGAAGGTCCTCCAATTATAACTGGAGCTCCAATATTATTACCGTTTGGATCTGAATCATTATTCAAAACTGCAACTGTTACAGTTGAGTCTTCAGGAATGAAAGCATAATCGTTGGTAGCAATTGGCGCTACGTTTGGCGTATCAACTACTGGACTAACTGTAATAATAATCCATGCTTGGTCACATAATCCTAAAGGATCACAAACTTGATATGGAATAGAATCAATTCCGAAGAATCCTGGATTCGGAGTATAAATCACAGCTCCAGACGACAAGAGCACAGGCGGAGTAAGACCACCATTCACAGGATAAACTCCAGGCAACAATGTTACTGTTAAAGGTCCTCCATTTGCATCTGTGTCATTTCCTAATGGATTGACAGTTAAAGCCGTATTCATTGGAGTAGTTACCAAGTCATCATTCGCAATTGGAGCTTCATTATTTCCATTTGTAGTGTCGACAACTACTACATAGATATTTCCATTTGCACAGATAGAAACTGGCGCATATGCACTTGAATCACAAACCGTGAAAGGAATAATTATTGTATCATTCGTAAATCCAGGAGGCGGTGTAACTGTGATAGTTCCATTTCCATTAATAACCACAACTGTTCCTACAGGTAGACTTGAAGTGTCGTATGTGTATGTTAAAGGATTATTTTCTGGATCAGAAGTTCCTGCACTAACGTTCACACCAATTGGAATATCCGTAGAGGTTATTACCCAAACATCGTTTGTTGTTGGCCCTTGGTTTGAAGGCGAAATGGTAACAAATAACCAAGCCGTATCACAAAGTGATGGCGTTCCATTATCACAGACAAGGTATTCAACGGAGTCTGTTCCACTTATAAACAATGGACCAGGTGTGAATGTAATTGTTCCGTTTGGATTAGCTGAAGCAATTGAACCAGTTGTTGATGGACCTGTCAAAATAACTACAGGAACATTCAACCCATTTCCATTTGGATCCGAATCGTTGTTCAACACCGCAAATGTAACCGGAGTAACAATATCAGTTATTGCATAGTCGTCTGTTGCAATTGGAGCAACATTTGGCGTGTCAACTACTGGACTAACTGTTACATAAATCCATGCCGTATCGCAAAGACCAGCTGGGTCACAAATTGAATAAGGAATTGAATCAATACCTAAGAATGTTGGATTTGGTGTATAAGTTACCAATCCATTAAGAATCGATGCGGTTCCATTACTTGTAACTACTGGTATATTTGGGATTAACGTTATATCCAAAGTATCACCATCCACATCGAAGTCATTCGCAATTGGATTAACTATTACAGGAGTATTAAATGTTGTCGTTACTTGGTCATTGTTCGCAACTGGAGGATTATTCAATCCACCTGTCGTATCAATAACGATAATAGTTATTGTTCCATTGTCACAAAGTGAAAAAGGCGAATAACTACTTGAATCACAAACAGTGTAAGGAATGACATACGTTCCAGCCGTGCCTGAAGTAACTGTTATCACCCCATTTCCTGTAATAACATATGTAACACCTGCCGGAGTGGATGAGCCATAAGTGTAATACAATGGATTGTTTTCAGAATCAGAAACTGCTGCACCAACGTTTACACCTAAAGATGAATTTTCATTCATGTTTACAATAATATCATTTGCTACTGGAGCATTATTTATTGGGCTAACTGTTATAAACAACCAAGCTGTATCACAAAGTGAAGGATTACCATTATCACAAACCAAATATTGAACTGAGTCCGTACCTATGAATGTTGTATCTGGAATAAATGTTATTGTTCCATTAGAATTTGGAATTGCAATTGAACCAGGTACTGAAGGTCCCGTCAAAATAACCACTGGAACATTCAAACCATTTCCATTTGGATCTGAATCATTGTTCAAGACAGCTACTGTAACAGGTGTGAATACATCAGTTGTTGCATAGTCGTCTGTTGCAATTGGGGCAACATTTGGTGTGTCAACCACTGGACTTACTGTTACATAAATCCATGCTGTATCACAAAGACCAGCCGGGTCGCAAATTGAGTAAGGAATTGAATCAACACCTTGGAATGTCGGGTTTGGCGTATAAGTTACCAATCCATTAAGAATCGATGCAGTTCCATTACTTGTAACAACTACTGGTGTATTTGGAATTAATGTTATATCCAAAGTATCACCATCCACATCGAAGTCGTTCGCAATTGGATTAACTATTACAGAAGTATTTAAAGTTGTCGTTACTTGGTCATTGTTCGCAACTGGAGGATTATTCAATCCACCTGTTGTATCAATCACGATAACGGTAATTGTTCCATTATCGCAAAGTGAAATCGGTGCAGAGTTACTAGAATCGCAAACCGTGTAAGGAATGATATACGTTCCAGCCGTACCTGAAGTAACCGTAATTACTCCATTTCCAGTAATAACGTATGTAACACCCGCCGGAGTGGATGAGCCATAAGTGTAGTACAATGGATTGTTTTCAGGGTCAGAAACTGCAGCTCCAACATTGACACCAAGTGATGAATTTTCATTCATATTGACAATAATATCGTTTGCCGTCGGACCGTCATTTGCTGGGTTAACTGTTACAATCACAACTGCTGTATCACAGAGTGACGGATTTCCGTTATCGCATACCAAATAGACAAATGTGTCTACTCCATAGAAATTTGGATTTGGCGAATAAACTATTTGACCTGTAGAATTTGGTGTTGCCGTACCATTTGACGGAACTAAAATAACAGTTGGATTATTTAAACCATTTCCGTTTGGATCAGAATCGTTATTCAAAACAAAGATTGTTACGTCAACATCCTCATCAGTAGAAGCGAAGTCGTCGGTTGCAATAGGTGCAACATTTGGTGTATCAACTACTGGACTAATTGTAATGTAAATCCATGCTGTATCGCATAAACCAGCAGGGTCACAAGCTTGATATTGAATAGAATCCAATCCTGTAAACCCTGTTCCAGGAGTATATGGAATTGTTCCATTTGAACCAACTGGACCTGCGATTGCTCCTGGAGCAGACGGACCACTCAAGATGGTAACTGTCAATGGGTCTAAATCTGGATCGAAATCATTCGCTAATGGATTGATTACAATCGAAGAATCCATTGGCGTATTAACCAGATCGTTATTCGCGACTGGTGGGAAGTTTGGTGCTGTCGTGTCAACAACAATAACTGTAATATACCCACTATCGCAAAGCGTAATAGGTGCATATGCACTCAAATCACAAACTTGGAATGGAATTGTATACGTTCCAACTGGACCTGGCGTTACCACGATCGCACCATTACCTGTTATAGTAGTTACAACAGTTGAAGGCAATTGGGTAAAGTCATATGAATACGTCAAAGGATTGTTTTCAGGATCCGAAGTTCCTGCTCCAACGTTAACACCAATTGCTGTATTCACTGATGTATACACTGTAATATTTGTAGTGGTTGGACCATCATTAATTGGAAGTACCGTTATTACAAATAAACCACTATCACAGAGTGAAGGTATACCATCATCACAAATCTGATATTGCACTGTATCTTGACCATAGAAATTTGGGTTTGGCGTATACGTTATTTCCCCAGTCAATGGATTAATCGTCGCACTGCCATTATTAGGTCCAGATACTATTGTAGACGATAAGATAATGTTATCTCCATTTGGGTCAGTATCATTGGTTAATACATTGTACGTTGCAACTGATTCTTCGTCAATCGCAGTATAATCGTTAGTTGCAATAGGAGGAGCATTTGGTGAGTCGAAACCTGGACTTACAGTAATGTATATCCAAGCTAAATCACATAATGGAGACACATTATCATCACATATTTGATATTGAATAGAATCAACGCCTGTGAATCCAGGAGCTGGTGTATATGGTATTGTGCCATTAGCATTAACAGGTCCTGCCGAAGAACCAGGGGTAGAAGGTCCATTCAAAATAGTGACTGTTAATAAATCACCATCTGGGTCAGTGTCATTACCTAAAGGATTTACGATTACTGGTGTATTTTCTAAAGTCGATACTAAATCGTCGTTTGCAAGTGGTGGGTTATTTATTCCATTTGTATCAACAACATTAACAGTAATTACACCACTATCACATAAAATAGTAACGTTATACGGACTCAAATCACAAGCAGTAAAAGGGAAAGTAATAACTCCAATAAAATTGGTTGGTGGAGTAACAGTTATTGCTCCATTACCGTCAATTGTTATATCTGTTCCAGCTGGAATTCCAGGCCCTGTGAGGATATAACTATAAGTTATTGGATTATTTTCTAAATCCGATGTTCCTGCACTAACATTTACACCAATTGGCGTATTTATAGGTGTTGAAACTGTTACATCAGATGTTATTGGCGCATCGTTTAAACAAATTACATTAACTGTAATCAGTGCAGGAAGCAATGAAATCTGATTATTATTATCGTAAATCCAATATTGAGCATAAGCTGTTCCACAGAAGTTTGGAGCTGGTATGTATGTTACCGTGCCCAACGGTCCTGTAGTCCAAGTTCCATATTGGTTCACTAAGATATTCGGGTTACCTTGAATAATATCGAAATCTACGGAAGCTGGATTGATTGCCCCGCCATTTGGATCAATATCATTGTTGGTTACGTTGAAGGTTACTCCTCCAGGTGTATCTTCAAATACTGATGCAGTATCATTATTAGCAATAGGTGGAGTATTTGCACTAATTTCAATAATCAATGTATCAATTACACAAATCGCTGGTAAGGGATTTCCAGAATCACAAACTGTTACATAAACAGTATCAAAACCTGTGACATTTAAACCTGGACAATAAGTAAATAACCCTGTTGAATCAATTGTTATTGTTGATCCAGAAAGCAATGGAGATGAATAAGTTGTAACATACAACAAAGTTGTATCTGGATCATAATCTCCAATTGTTAACATATCACCACTTACACATAAGTTAATTGATGTAAATGCATAATCGGCGTCAACAATTGGTGTATCATTAATTGGGTTTACAATGACCACAATGGCAGCAACATTCGAGATTAATCCCGTACTGTCCAATATAGTGTATGTTATTGTTGCAGTACCGTTGAAATTTGGAGCTGGCGTATAAGTCACGTTCCCCAAGTTATTTACAGACCAAGTTCCATAAGTTGGATTACTAGTTGTATCCAAGACTACTGTTGAAATATTCAAGTTCCCGTCTACATCATAGTCATTCGTAGTAATATTGAATGTTACTGCAGTGTCTTCATTCGTTGATGTAGTATCATTAACCGCCACCGGTGCATCATCAACTGGGAGTACCACAACCTTTATAGAAGCCACATTAGAAAGTGCCAAATTGGTATCACAAACAGTATAATAAATCGTTGCGACACCTGTAAAATTAGGTGCTGGTGAATAAGTTAAGTTTCCAAATGCATCCAAAATCCATGTTCCAAATACGTTGTATATCGTATCTTGAACACCAACAGTTAAAGTATCTAAATCTGCTGTCTGTGGTGCTATAGGGCTATCAATATCATAATCATTTGCTAAAATATTGAAAGTTATAGGCGTGTCTTCGAATGTTGTATCACAATCATTGATCGCAACTGGTGGGTCGTTAACACAGATAATCGTAACGAGAACATTCGCAATGTTTGATGTCAAACCTAAATTGTCATTAACTGTGTACGGTAAAGTAGCCGTGAATCCACATGTATCTGGGACAGGGACAAAAGTTAAAACTCCAAGAGGGTTAACTGTCCATGTACCTGCACTTGTAATAATTGTGTTTTGAATTCCCGGTAAACTAGGATTTAAATCGACAGTTGCTGTATTAATTGTTCCATCAATATCATCGTCATTCGTGGTAATATTTACAACTAAAGTTGAATCTTCGTTAATAATGTAAGGGTCATTATTAGCAATTGGAGCATCATTAACAGGAATAACATTAACAAAAACCCAAGCAATATTAGAAACTGCTCCGTCGTCATCATTAACCGTGTATGAAATAGAATCTAAACCATTGAAATTAGCATTCGGCGTATAGGTTACTAGTCCTCCAGGAGTAACTGTCCAGTTTCCACCTGCACTTACACCATTATTATTAATTGCACCACCCGGCTGTAAATCAACCGTTGCTGGATTCACAGTTCCATCTATATCAGTATCTGTACTGGCACTTGATGGAATAGGATTCACAACATTAATTGAAACAGCATTGTCTTCTAATGTCGTTGTCGTATCATTGTTAGCAACTGGTGGAACATTTGTCAAACTTGGTGTAACAGTTACGGTATTATTTGATGAATTCGGATCGGGTTGGTCACCAGAAATAATCGCTGTATTAGTTAAACTGCCTGTTGGCTGAACTATTGCATAAACTTGCATTGAAGCCGAACTACCTGCTAAAATATTACCAACATTCCAGTTAGGAGAAGTATAAATTCCTTGGGATGTAGTAATTGAATCTAGAGAATATCCAGCAGGAAGCGGGTCATTAACTATTACCCCTGTTGCATTACTTAATCCTAAATTAGAAGCCGTAATCGTAAATACAATTTGTGACCCAACAGTTGGATTGGCTGGCGAATATGATTTGGCTATTGCCAAATTTGCTACTTGCGTAACATTTACTCGTGCGGTATCGCTATTATTCGTCAATACAGGATCAACTGTTGGAGATAAAGCGGTTGCTGTATTCGTATAAGTTGTTGGAGTTCCGTTAGGAGCAATTACAGCATTTATAATATAATTAATTACAGAACCATTTGCCAAATTCGCTATTACAGGCCATTCATGAGTTGTTTGGTTATAAGTTGCAGGAACTGCTGATACAAATGTGTAACCAGCAGGCAAACTATCTTTTACAACAACATTTGATGCTGCACTCGGCCCATTATTCGTTACTGTAATAACAAAACTAACTGGACTTCCAACGTTTCCGGTGGTTGGAACCGCCTCTTTTACTATACTAATGTTCGCTTGAGGAACCGGTACAGGCGTTGCACACGACAAATCATTTGATGCATTCGGGTCACTTTGAATACCTGAAATTTGAGCACAATTTTGATACGCTCCTGATGAATTTACGCTAACTAATAGCTGAACCGATTGCGCTGCCGCTCCGCTATTCATGGTGCCAATAGACCAAGTATAAGTATTATTTCCAGAGTTATAAGAACCAATTCCTGCAGGTATTGTGCCGATGAAAGTATATCCAGAAGGAATAACATCAGTTACCACAACCCCAGTTGCATTACTAGGTCCCGCATTACTAGCTGTTAATGTAAAAGTCACATTTGAACCAACATTTGGCGTTAAATTACTCGCTGTTTTTAGAATGCTTCTATCCGTTTGAGGAACAGGAGTTATTGCAGCGGCGCATGATCTGTTGTTTGCCAAATTTTGATCTAATTCAGTTGCTGATACATTAGCACAATTCGTGTAAATTCCCGAAGGTTTTACATTAGCTATAATTGTATAAACCGCAGATGAACCACTCGCAATTGTAACTGGTGTACCTGTAAATTTCCAAATATTTGGTCCAGTAATATTATAAATTTGACCAGCTGGAGCAGTGAATCCAACATAAGTATAACCACTTCTTAAAGTATCTATAACTTGTACAATCGTTGCCGGACTAGGTCCATTATTTGTAACAGTAATAGTAAATGTTACATTTGAGCCAACAGCTGGAGAAGCACTACTAACCGTTTTTACGACAGATAAATCGGAAACTGGAATTGGCGTTACATTAAACGTGCTTGAATTATTAGTAGAATTCGGATCTGATGTAACTGATGAAGATATTGTTGCAGTATTGTTATAAGGACCTGTTGCTAAAACTGTAGCTGTAACAGTGATGCTTGTAGATGCGCCAGAAGCTAAGTTTCCAACTGCCCAGGTATTTCCGACAAATGCACCTGCAGGCACAGAGACTGGATTTGAATAACCAGCCGGTAAATTATCAAATACATTTACTGACGCTGCTGTACTTGGACCGTTATTCTTCGCAGTCAATGTAAATGTGATTTGACCACCAACTAACGGTGTAGCAGTATTTGCTGTTTTCGTAATTTCCAAATCAGCTTGAGGAACAGCTCCCGCCGAAGCAGATGAAGTGTTGTTCGCAGGATTATTGTCCAATTGACTTCCAGAAACTGTTGCAGTGTTAGTATAGTTACCCGACGCATTTACTGTTGCGGTGAACGACCATAAAATACTGTCTCCAGAATTCAAATTCCCTATAGCCCACGTATTTGTTCCAGAATTCCAGGTAGTTCCAACTGGTGGAGTTAAAGTTCCAAAACTAAATCCACTTGCTGCAGCGATATTGTCTACAACTTGAACACCTGTAGCATTACTTAATCCGTTGTTTTTAACTTTCAAAGTAAATGTTACAGTGCTTCCAACAGCAGGATTAGCTGGCGAAATAGTTTTAGTCATTTGTAAGTCTGCGACAGCAACTGGCACTGGAATAACTGTTGAGGTATTGTTTCCTGAATTTGGATCCGGCGTGCTAGAAGATGTTATTGATGCTGTATTAGCATAAGCACTTGGTGCCTGATTTGGCAATACAGTACCAACTATTGTCATAGTCAAGTTATTCCCTGCACCAACACCTAATGTTGGAATCGTCCAAACACCTGCACTATATGAAGTACCTGGAGGAACTGTTGCAGGAGCGAATGAATAACCTGCAGGTAAATTATCCGTAATATTTACCGCGGTTGCAGGACTTGGTCCTACATTTGAAGCAACGATAGTAAATGTAACGTTGGTTCCAACTTGCGGTGCCATATTCGATGCTGTTTTCACAACACTAACATCTGCCGATGAAGTTGGAACTAATGGTGTATTTACCGTATTGTTTCCTAATGATGGGTCCGAAATATTTCCAGTTACTACCGCTTGATTTGTATATGGTCCTCCATTTGCTAGTACGTTGCAGACAATAGTTAACGAAGAACTTTGACCGGAAGTCAATACTGTTGAAGTTGACGTCCAAGTCATTGTTCCAGAGTTGAACGTACCGTTAACTGGAGCAGTATGTGAATTGTAAGTTAATCCAGCAGGTAAATTGTCCACAACTGAGAATCCTGTTGAAGTACTTGGGCCGTTATTTGTTACTGTAATATTATAGGTAACCGTTCCTCCAATTACTACTGGCGAACTCGTTATTGTTTTTGTAATAGATAGATCTGCACTTGCCGCAACATTCAATATTGAAGAACCTGAAGTTAAGTTCGTACAAACATAAGTAGGACTCGTAATTAAAACTCTAAATCTATGTCCATTGCTAGTTGCAGGCACATTACTTAAAGAAAGCGAGGCTGTTGTTGCTCCTGCAAAAACTGGTGATGCACCTCCGTTGGAAACATTCGTCCAAGAAGTTCCTCCATTTGTGCTAATTTGCCATTGGTACACTAACCCTGAACCTGCAGCTACAACTGAAATATTTCCAGATGATCCTGTTGCTATATTTGTGGTTGGAGCAGGTTGAGTTGTAATACTTCCTGCAATTCCTGCAGTAGTAACATTTGCATTCGTTCCTGTATAACCATTCGTAGCTGTTGTTCCTGTTACACGCCCATCCGCATTAACGATGGTAGGGTTTGTCCCCAATTTACCATCGTTATTTTGATCAACAAAACCAGCTTCACGAACGTCGAAACATCCATCTTCATCAGAATCTAAGTTCAAATAGTTTGGAGTTCCGTTGTTACCAAAATCTAACGGAGTCGTTCCAGCACCAGCAGATGTTGGAATACCATTAGTTGCAGTGTTGTTTACGTTATTATCATCATCATTTGCGGTACCATTCAAGTCAGAATCGACCCCACCCGCTTCGATAACATCGAAGATACCGTCATTATCAGAATCTAAATCGAACTCATTGATAATGCCATCGAGGTCAAAATCATAACGATCATCTACTCCGTCTCCGTTAGCATCAATACGACCTGGGAATGTAGGATCCAAATAATTTAAGATTCCATCCCCATCAGCATCTGCCAATGGATCCGCTAAACCACCATTTTCAACAGTATCTAAGATTCCATCATTGTCATCATCTAAGTCAACTAAATCTGGAACACCGTCATTATCGTGATCATTAAATATTGCATCTCTCCAATCAACATCCCCACCCGCGAGAACATCAGCATCAACATCTGGGAAATTATCGAATTGTGTATTGTCATAAATTCCGTTTACGTCAGCATATCCAGTTGTAGGAGTTGCATCGGTAGCATTATCTAATCCATCACCATCTGTATCCAAACCTATCAGTGTGATTCCCGCTTCAGCAGTATCGTTGCCTCCTTCATTGTCTGAATTCAAATCTTTGTAATCAGGATTATCCGTACCATCAGTATTAACAGGGACTAAACCACCCAAAGCAAAGTAACTCGGGTAAACTCCTTGAGCATTAATTGTACCCGTTGGAGCTACATAACCTAAAGTAGTTTGTGCTTCAATGTTATCAGGAATACCATCGTTATCTGTATCTTGATCAAATTGATTAATGACCCCATCAAGGTCGAAATCATATCTGTCGTCCACTCCGTCAAAGTTTGTATCTACAAATCCAGTTGCAGAAGGGTCCAAGAAATTTGGGATGCCATCTAAATCTGCATCAGCCCAAGGATTGGGCAAACCCACATATTCGACAACATCATATATACCATCATTGTCATCATCTATATCTAAATTATCAGAAATTCCGTCATCATCATTATCGCAAGAAGGCAACTTTAGTGATAATGTGTTCGATGCAATATCTGATGCATAAAACCATGAATTTATCACTCGATTATTTCCATAATCATCACAAAGGGCTCCATTAGTTGCAGAACCTTGTCCACCAGCAGAAGCAGGAACAGTTAAATTCGGATTACTACCATTCCATGCGTGAGTAGGCCCAAAAACTCCACCAAACAAACCAGATCTTACAATACCACCAGTTGTTTCATTTTCCTCTTGTGTTAAACAAGTCCCAAAAGGAGTTATACTTGAGTCATCCCAAAATATTTGTCTATTGCTATTAGGATTAGGGTACACAGATGTTACAGAAATCCCACCAATATTAAGCTCGGCATCAAACATTGGAATATTAGTTCTTCCTTGAAAAGAATATGTCGTTACTTGAGCAACAAAATTACTTGGCACGGGGTTTCCCAGTCCATCTAGTCCATTCCAGAAAAACACATTACTCCCTATCGATTGATTAAACGCCTCCAATACAATATCCGAAGTACCTGGTTGGAAACCCGCCGTTCCATTTAAATCCAATAAAAGTGCAAAATCACCAGGCTGATCCAAATAATAGGGAATGTAATAACCTCCTTGACATCCAAATATCTTTTTTGTAATCGCAGGGTTTGCAATAGTTCCATTTGGAAAGGCCACAATATCTGGCTCTGTTAAGAAAACCTTATATCCATTAACAATATCGGGAACCGTGACATTGGCGTTCACTGACTTTCTATCATTTGTCCATACACCTGAATTCCCAACACCTTCATAATTCATGGCAACCTCAAACCCCAAAGGCCTGAAACCAGATGTGAAGTTGACTTGTAGTTTGAATTGATCAGGGCTATAGGCAATAAACTTACCCGTAAAAGATGAGTTCCAATCGTTTTGGAAATTACCCGATGTCAAATTACAAGCTGCCAATCCCCACTCTTTTGACCATAGTCGGCCAATAGATTGAACGCTAGAAGTTGTAGAAACAGTTAAATCAAAAAATGGAAAAGTTACCCTTCCAGCTGAAGTAACATCCGCAGTTACACCACCATTGTTACTTGAATATAATTCAATATAAAAATCACCGTTTGCAGTGGGATCAAATAGAAAAGGTGTATATCCTGTTGGAGTAGCTCCACCTATATTCGGCCCAGCAAAAGCCTGTGTGTAATTGGCAATAAAACCTGTGCCAGCAGCTACGGGAATTAGCGTAGGTCCTTGAACCTGAGTTCCAGCTGCATTAAATATTCTAAAATATACATTGTTCTTTAAAGTGGTCAGCGAATTTTCGTAGGTACGCGGTTGAAATCCAAAATATAAATTTTCAGTCGCATTATTAACAATCGTAAATCGTAATCGTTTTTCATCAGAAGCATTTCTGAAGGGCCCTATGTTAACATCCGGAGCTGACAACAAAGCCGTACCATTAACACTATTCGTTGGGGATACCTGTCTAGTCCCATCTGCCAAAACATTGTTTATGATAAATAGCGACAAGAAGGCAGCTACAACAGCTTTCCTTCTGAAGGTAGTTTTAAATAAATTCATATTCTTAAAAATATATTTTATTCACTATAAAATATTGAGCTGATTAGTTTTCAAAGTAAGAGCTCAAAAAAATTTAATTTAAAGTATAATTAAACTTTTAATATTTCTGGCTGGTAGCGTAGAACATACGAGCCAAAAAGATTAAAGGTCTTTCATAACGTTCATTTTATCTTCAAAGTTGCATGCCCCTTTCAACTGCTTATTATTGAAATAAAAGCAAAAAGAACATTATCCTTTACGATGTATTTTCCTATCACTTTCAACCAACAGAAAACGGTACGCGAACTAAGTATCAACAAACGTGTATTCAAACAAAATTCCATTAAATTAATGTAACTTCAAAATATTATCCTTACGAATTTGTTTAAAACCTTACGTTGCTGTCTACAAGCTGTATAAAGTATAGGAAATAAGTTATCCAATTAATTTTCATCAATTGTTAATAACTTACATTTCGTATGTTGTGACTTTAAAACCACTTGATAAAAAAAACCACTTTTTACCACCGTTAATAAATTACTCATTTCCAACAATATTTCAAACATATGTAACTATATTGAATTAACATTCGTAAGAGTTTATCAACAAATTGTATATTTGTGGTAAAAAGTGGTAAAAATCCGCTAATTTTACTCATTATTAAATGTTATGTTTGGTTTAGTAGGTGAATATGAAGTGAAGCTCGACAACAAAGGTCGATTCATGTTTCCAGCACATTTGCGGAAACAGCTTTCCCCTGCTGCCCAAGAAAATTTCATGCTCAACAAGGGTTTTGAGGATTGTTTAACGCTTTACCCCATGAATGAATGGGAGAAATTGAGTCAAAAACTTTCCAAGTTGAATTTATTCAAACCTAAAAATCGAATGTTCTATCGGTTGTTCCACCAGGGAGCAAAGAACATTTCATTAGACTCGGCAGGACGAATACTGATTCCTGTTGGTCACCTTGAACGAGTGGGCTTAGACAAAGAGGCCATGATTATTGCGTACAATGATCGTATTGAAATTTGGGACAAAGCCAAGTACTTCAACTTAATTGAAGGCAACATGACAGATTTCGCTGATTTGGCGGATGAAGTAATGGGTAACTTGGATGGAGAAGAATAACACAGAATATCATATCCCCGTAATGCTTGACAAATGTCTTGAAGGATTGAACATCAATCCTGATGGAATTTATGTTGATGTTACCTTCGGTGGTGGAGGTCATTCCCGAGCGATTTTTGAACGACTTTCTCCAAAAGGAAAACTTATTGTATTTGACCAAGATGCTGATGCTAAAGCAAATCTATGGGAAGCGGATAATTTTTATTTCGTTGAAAGCAATTTCTCTTTTTTACAAAATCACCTTAAGCTTTTAAACATTTCTTACGTTGATGGAATTCTAGCTGATTTAGGAGTTTCTTCACATCAATTTGATCAAGGAACAAGAGGTTTTTCGATTCGCAGTAATGACGCTTTAGATATGCGCATGAATCAAAACGCAGAAATCAGCGCCAAAAATATTGTAAATGAATACGATGCCGAAAATTTAGCTCGCATTTTTAATCAATATGGAGAAGTTAAGTCTCCTATGAGAATTGCTCGTGAAATTGTTAGTCGCCGTGCATCTCATCCATTTGAAACTACTGGCGACTTAATTGAAACTTTAGAGCCTCTTGCACCAAAATACAAGGAACATAAGTTCTATGCTCAAATTTTTCAGGCAATTCGCATAGAGGTAAACAATGAAATGAAAGTTCTTGAGGACTTTTTGTTGCAAACACCAGATGTATTAAAAGACGGCGGCCGCTTGGTAGTTATGTCTTATCACTCGCTGGAAGACAGATTGGTGAAGAATTTTATGAAAAGGGGTTCACTAGATGGTAAAATCGAAAAAGATTTTTTCGGTAACGTGTTAAAACCTCTTACTGAAATCAACCGCCACCCAATAGAAGCAGATGCATCCGAAATAGAGAAAAACAATAGAGCTAGGAGTGCTAAACTAAGAATTTCAGAACGCAATGGCAGATAATGAAATCATAGATAAAACCCAAGTTTCCTCGGCCAAGAAGAAAGAGAAAAAAGAAAAAAGCTCTTTGAAAAAACCGAATACGCTTATTCAAATTTTGAATGGCGATTTCTTGACCAAAGAATTCGTGACAAAGAACTTGAGCTTCATCTTCTACTTCATTTTTCTTCTGATCCTTCTAGTCGCTAAAGGATACTATGATAAGCAACTTACGAAAGAAGTTGATTCGACCCAGAAAGACTTAGATGAGTTAATGGGTGATTACGTTGCTAAAAAAGCAGAATTAGAAGAAAATACAAAAAGAATTACGTTGTTAAATCAATTAGGTGAAACAGGTCTTAAAGAAACTGTAAATCCAACAAAAGTTATTCGAATAAAGAAAAAATAGTTGAAAGAAAGAAAGGACATATATTGGAGAGCTTATCTCATTTACTTCGGTTTCGTTGTTTTGATGATTATTGTTTTCACCAACACCGTTTCTCTTCAACTTGAAGGTAAATCGAATGTCTTTGCTATATCTCAAGCTTCGGAAGACAAAATTCCAACGCGTGTCGTTAAACGAAAACCAAGAAGAGGTGAAGTTTTAGACGCTGATCGAAATCCACTTGTTACCTCTGTTTCTTTCTACGACATACACATGGACCCAACCGTGGTTAAGCAAAAAACTTTCGATGATGAAATTTCTGGTTTATGCAGAGGTTTAGCCAAAATGTTTCCAGAAATGACTTCTAGAGAATACGAGATGTATATCCGTAGAGCAAGAAATAACGGAAATCGCTATTTACTCCTAAAAAGCAAGGCTACTAACGATGAGAGAAAAAAATTACGCGAACTACCAATATTCAATCTAGGCAGATTGAGGGGTGGAATAGTTGATACTGATGAAACTATCATTCGCAAACGACCTCAAGGAGAATTGTTGAAACGCACTCTAGGTTATTACCAACAAAACCCTGGCAAAAAAGAGCTTAGAGTTGGGATTGAAGGAGCGTACAATGAATACCTGTCAGGAGAAGAAGGAGAAGAAATTGAGCAAAGAATCTCCACAGGCTGGAAAAAAACTGGACAAATTGTAAAAAACGCAGTTGAAGGCGCCGACGTAGTAACCACAATTGATAAGGAAATTCAAGAAGTTGCTCATTCAGAATTGTACCGACAATTGGCCAATCAAGGTGCACGAAGTGGAACCGCCATTGTAATGGACGTTAAAACTGGTCATGTAAAAGCAATTGCCAATTTGACTCGTGGAAAAGACGGAAACTACTACGAGCTCTACAACTACGCTATCGGCACAAAAGAAGTTCCAGGATCTACATTCAAATTAGCTTCTTTAATGGCTGCATTGGAAGACAAAAAAATCAAAATGTCTGATTATGTCTATGCCGACGGAACTTACAAATTCTATGATGCGGTTTTACGTGATTCAAAAACAGACGGTTACGGCAAAATAACTATCACACAAGCGCTTGAGCTTTCATCAAACGTTATATCCCGCGTCATCTTTAACGCTTACCGCAACGAACCTGAAACATTTATAAAAAGACTAAAATCATTTGGTCTAGCTGATCCATTGGGAATCGAATTGGCCGGAGAACCAACACCAACGATGTATGCTCCAGGTTCTAAAATGTGGTCTGGTATCTCTTTAGCATGGATGGCAATTGGTTATGAAGTACAACAAACACCTTTGCAAACTTTGGCATTCTACAATGCCGTTGCTAACAACGGACGTTTAGTGCGACCACAGTTTGTGAGCGAAATACGTCGAAATGGCGAATTAATTCAACGTTTTGACCCGGTAACTATCAAATCAAAAATTTGTTCAGACGGAACACTAAAAGAATTAAAAAAGGCGCTTGAGGGTGTTATTCTTCAAGGTACTGGTTCTGCTTTGAAGTCTGCATATTTCAAAATTGCTGGGAAAACTGGAACTGCAAGAATTCTAAATTCTGACCTACGCTATGGAAATCGAGGCGAAGAAAAATACCAAGCATCATTTGCCGGCTATTTTCCTGCTCAGGATCCTCTTTATTCTTGTATAGTGGTCATTTCTGCTCCTAACAAAGACATTTACGGGGCGTCAGTTTCAGGAACGGTATTCTCCGCTATCGCAAACAAAGTATATGCCTCTACCCTGCGCTATCATGAAGCCGTAAACGAAAAAAATAGACTGAGAAAGGAAATACCAATTTCCATCAATGGATATCGAAATGATTTGAAAACTGTATTAGCCGAATTGAAAATACCTTATTCAACAAAGAATCAGGAAGAATGGGTAAACACAAAAGCAGACGAAAATAAAGTCCTTTTTCAAAAACGAGAGACAACTAACAAAGTAATGCCGAATGTAATTGGTCTTTCAGCTAAAGATGCTGTCTTCTTGATTGAGGCCTGCGGTATGAATGCGTATGTAAAAGGTTATGGAACGGTAAAACAACAGTACCCAGCGCAAGGCGGAATGATATTTAAAGGTGGAACAGGGGAAATAATATTGAAATGAAAATGAAACTTGAAAACATATTGCAAGGCATTTCAGTAGTGAATTCCAATTGGAATAAGGAAAACCCTATCTCCAAACTTTCTTTTGATTCTAGAAATGTGGACGAAAACACGCTTTTCTTTGCCATCGTCGGAAGTACAACCGATGGACACAAATATATTGACGACGTTATAAAAAAAGGATGCTACAACATTGTTGTTCAAGACAACAGAGAAGTAAGAGGCATCAACTTTATTCAGGTTAAAGATTCAGCTGAAACAGTTGCAATTGCCGCTCATAACTTCTTTGGCAAACCATCTGACAAATTAAAAATGGTTGGTGTTACTGGAACTAATGGAAAAACGACCACTACCACCTTATTGCACTCCTTGTTTCAATCGATGGGTTACCAAACAGGGTTATTGTCAACAGTAGTAAACAAAATTGGAACAGAAGAAATTCCCGCCACACATACGACTCCAAATCCAATTGCATTAGCGGAACTATTAGCCAAAATGGTTGAAAATGGATGTTCGCACGTATTCATGGAAGTTAGTTCGCATGCAATTCATCAAAAAAGAACAGCTGCACTTTGTTTCGATATTGCTGTATTTACGAATATCACCCACGACCATTTGGATTACCACAAAACATTCAAAGAGTACATTGAAGTTAAGAAAACTCTGTTTGATAATTTATCAAAGGAATCTTTCGCTTTAACGAATTCCGACGATAAGAATGGTATGGTGATGTTGCAAAACACCAAGGCAAGCAAAAGCACTTATTCGCTTAAAACTCCTTCAGACTATAAAGGAAAAATAATCGAAAATGAGTTAACTGGATTGATTCTTCAAATCAATGGTCGAGAAGTTTACACTCAACTCATTGGTGAGTTCAATGCCTACAATTTATTGGCAGTTTATGGTGTAACTCAGCTATTAGAAATGGATTCTTTAGAGGTTCTTACAGCAATGAGCACTCTAAAATCAGTAGATGGAAGGTTTGAATTTTTCAAAAGTGCATCAAACATCACTTGCATAGTTGATTACGCGCACACACCAGACGCCTTAGAAAACGTATTGAAAACTATTTCTTCTTTTAGAAAAGAAGGAAACAAAGTTATTTCGCTTGTTGGTTGTGGCGGCGATAGAGACAAAACAAAACGTCCACAAATGGCTCAAATTGCCTCTAGAATGAGCAATCAAACCATTTTGACATCAGACAACCCAAGAACCGAAGATCCAAATACAATACTTGAAGAAATGGAAGCTGGAATTCCAGAAGAAAACCAAGCAAAAAACATAACTATTTCCGATAGAAAAGAAGCGATTAAACTAGCCATTTCATTGGCGCAAAGCAACGATATTCTGCTAATTGCAGGAAAGGGTCATGAAAAATACCAAGACATAAAAGGCGTAAAACATCCATTTGATGATTTGGCCATAGCTAAGGAATTATTTATCAAAATGAAGAAATAATGTTGTACTACTTATTCCATTATCTAGACAAATTTAATTTCCCAGGAGCGGGATTATTCGAATTTATATCTTTCCGCGCCTCAATGGCGTTGATTTTATCATTGATAATATCTATCGTATTCGGAAAGAAAATAATTAACCTTTTGCGTCGTCAGCAAATTGGTGAAACTGTTCGCGATCTTGGACTTGAAGGTCAAATTGAAAAATCTGGAACCCCAACAATGGGTGGATTAATGATTTTGGCTGCCATCCTTATTCCAACTTTACTTTTCGCTAAGCTTCATAACATCTATGTTCTAACAATGCTTCTTGCGACTGTATGGCTTGGTTTCATAGGTTTTATAGATGATTACATCAAAGTTTTCCGCAAAAACAAAAAGGGATTAGCAGGAAAGTTTAAGGTTATCGGTCAGATTGGTGTTGGAATAATAGTAGGTTCAATATTATATTTCTCTGATGACGTGCAAGTGCACAAAAAAGTTCCGGCAAATTATGTCCTTTCTGCAGATGAAGAAGAAGTGACAGACAAGCACAGTGCGTTTAAAACAGACAACGAAAGTAAATGGATTAGCACGCGTGATATGACTACGACAATTCCATTTATCAAAGGAAATGAATTCAATTACAATTGGTTAATTGGCGATAGTAAGAAAAGCTATGGGTGGCTAATCTTTATTCCTGTTGTTATTTTCATCGTTATAGCTGTCTCTAATGGAGCGAACATGACAGATGGACTAGACGGTTTGGCCACAGGTTCATCGGCCATAATTGGTTTGGCACTTGCAATATTCGCTTATGTAAGTTCCAACGTACGATTTTCAGAATATCTAGATGTGATGTACATCCCGATGGCCGAAGAAATGGTAATCTTCATCTCTGCATTTGTAGGAGCGTGTATTGGATTCCTTTGGTACAACTCCTTCCCTGCTCAGATATTTATGGGTGACACTGGTTCGTTAGCGCTAGGTGGAATCATTGCCGTATTTGCTATATCCATTCGAAAAGAGTTGCTAATTCCTGTGCTTTGCGGTGTTTTCTTGATTGAAAACTTATCAGTAATCATGCAGGTTGGCTATTTCAAACTCACCAAGCGGCGATTCGGCGAAGGCAGAAGGATATTCCTCATGGCTCCTTTGCATCATCATTACCAGAAAAAGGGAATACACGAGGCCAAAATCGTAGCTAGATTCTGGATTGTAGGTATTCTTTTAGCAGTATTCACAATAGTAACATTGAAATTGAGATAGTGTCTTTCCACGGTCAAAATATCGCAATTCTGGGCGCTGGCGAAAGCGGCGTTGGCGCAGCAATTCTTGCAAAAGCGAAAGGACTTTCTGTGTTCGTTTCGGACATGGGTAAAATAAAGGATGAATACCGTCAAAAACTTATTGAATACAAAATTGAATTTGAAGAAGGTCAGCATACAGAAGAACGAATTTTAGCAGCAGATTGCATTGTAAAATCACCAGGAATACCTAGCACCATTCCTTTGATTAAAAAATTCTTGACGCTACGCAAAAAAGTGTTATCTGAGATTGAGTTTGCTGCACCATACAACACTGCAAAAACAATATGTATAACTGGAAGTAATGGGAAAACGACAACAGCTATGCTTACCCATCATATCCTTAAGAAAGCAGGAATTAAAGTTGGTTTAGCAGGAAATGTAGGATTCAGTTTTGCGAAACAAGTTGCAGAAGAAAACTATGATTGGTATGTAATTGAATTGAGTTCTTTTCAATTGGAAGAAATGTTTGATTTCAAAGCCGATATAGCAATCCTGACCAACATCACTCCAGATCATTTGGACCGCTACAATTATGATATGCAATTGTATGTCGATGCGAAATTTAGAATAATACAAAATCAGACAGAAAACGACTGGTTCATTTACAATTATGATGATCCAATATTAAAAGCAGAAATAGAAAAACGTAAACCCAAAGCTCAAATGGCGCCCTTCTCTTTAAAGGAGAAACAAACAATTGGCGGCTATTTGGAAAACGAAGAACTTATTATCAAAATCCATAAACAATTTACTATGTCAATCCACGATTTAGCCCTTAAAGGTAAGCACAATGCACAGAATTCGCTCGCGTCAGGTATCGCAGCGAGAATTTTAGAAATCAGGAAAGAGTCTATTCGAGAGAGTCTAACTGATTTCATTAACGTAGAACATCGAATGGAATTCGTTGCCAAAGTTCACGGTATCGAATTTATCAATGACTCTAAAGCAACAAACGTGAATAGTACGTGGTTTGCTCTTGAATCAATGGATAAACCAACGGTTTGGATTGTTGGTGGTGTTGATAAAGGGAATGATTACTCCGAATTAACTGAATTAGTTAAAGACAAAGTAAAAGCAATTATTTGCTTGGGTAAAGACAACCAAAAAATCATAGAGGCATTTGGCGATGTTGTTGAAACGATTGTTGAAGCAGGAACAGCTATGGAAGCAGTTGCA
>TARA_R110000737_G_scaffold84773_2_pt1 | contig 48550 bp, 40 predicted proteins | sample TARA_R110000737 | Tara Oceans TARA_R110000737 (sample SAMEA4398027) | marine metagenome | biome: Polar Biome; feature: [SRF] surface water layer (ENVO:00010504); material: water (ENVO:00002006), including particulate matter (ENVO:01000060) such as... | depth 5 m | reverse complement strand
ATTCCCATTATTATGGTGACAGGCTCAGATGACTTAGAATCGATTCATAAGTCATATGCCGTTGGGGCGACTGACTTTATCGCCAAACCCATTAAATGGCCTATTTTGGGTGAGCGGGTCAAATATATTCTTCGCGCCAGTCAGGCCTTTGCTGATTTGGTTATCCAGCAACAAGCACTGCATAAATTGGCTTTTTACGACACCCTAACAGGGTTACCCAACCGCCAGTATTTGATGAAAGACTTGCATCGTTTTTTAGCGATGGCTAAGCGTAATGAATATCAAGCCGCCATGTTATTTATCGACCTTGATCGCTTTAAACGGATCAACGATACCATGGGTCACAGTTACGGTGACAAGTTACTGCGTAAGGTTGCACATCGTTTACAAGCCAATCTAAGAGACAGCGATATGTTCGCCCGTACTGGGAGCTTCCTCGAAGCCGATGAGCCTCAATTGGCGAGTTTTGGTGGTGACGAGTTCACCATTTTCTTAAGTCATTTAAATGACCCTAACGAAGCGACGTTGGTGGCCGAACGTGTGATCCGCAGTTTTAGTAAGCCATTTCAGTTAGAGCAATATGAGGTGGTCATTACCCCTAGTATTGGTATTTCGATGTATCCTAACGATGGTGAAAACGCTGAAATGCTGCTTAAAAATGCTGATACTGCCATGTACTTTGCAAAGCAATCAGGTCGTTGTTGCTACAAATTTTATCAAGATTCCATGAATGCCAAAGCCGCCGCTCGTTTGCAGCTTGAGCAGGACCTACGCCGTGCGCTGAAAAATGATGAAATCGTGCCATTTTACCAGCCACAGATATGTGCTCAATCGGGTAAAATTGTTGGGGTTGAGGCGTTGGTTCGTTGGCTTCCGGTTCAAGGTGGTATTATTCCTCCTGATGAGTTTATCCCAATCGCAGAAGAAACAGGGCTGATAAATGAACTGGGACGTCAGGTATTAGAGCAGGGATGTCATCAGGCTAAAAAATGGGTCGATATGGGTACTCCCGTGCGTATTGCTATTAACGTATCAGCACACCAGTTTCGACAACCGGATTTTACGCAAATCGTAGCGAATGTATTAGCACAGAGTGAGTTACCTCCGTCGCTACTAGAATTAGAATTGACTGAATCGGTGATCATGAGTGATGCACAAGAGAACATTGCTCGATTGATTGAGTTGAAAAATCTCGGTATATCGCTTGCGGTTGATGATTTTGGCACAGGTTACTCTTCGTTAAGTTACCTAAAACGTTTCCCTATTGATATTCTCAAGATAGATCGTTCCTTTATGTGTGATGTGAATTCAGCACCGGATGATAAGGCAATTGTTGAGGCTATATTAGCTTTGGCCACAAGCTTGAAGCTTGGGGTGATAGCGGAAGGTATCGAATACACGAGTCAAATAAAGATCCTACAAAATACCGAAAAATTACTGCTGCAAGGATATCTCTTCTCGCGACCTGTTGCGGCGGAGTATATCGCTCCGTTACTTCAGCAGAATTTTAACCATTTGATGCCAGAATTATGATTAATATATCCCCTGTTATTTCACGTGTTGCTGACGACTTCGAACATATTTTATTGTATGCACAGACAGCCGAAGACCCGCTGATAACAGAACTTCAAAACCAAGTTATAAACACAGAGTTTCAGCTTGACGTCGTTCAGCTAGCGTTAATGGGGCCAGACACTGCATCGACAAACCAGAGCGCGTCGCCCACGCTACTTGTTGCTTGTGACAGTCCTGAACATGCTATTGCACTGACTGAAGATTACGGACTATTAGAACGACAAGTCTATTGGCTATCTGCTGATACCAGAGGGTTGCAAGACAGCCAGCTTATCCCTGGGCACCTATTTGTTGATTGGCGAGCCTGTGGGGTATTAACGGTGATGTTAAACCTGTTAAAACAACAGACTAATATAAGCCAAGATAAACATCACGTAGAGCATAAGCTGGCCTTGTTGTCTGATTGTTTAGGAGATCTATCACTTACTCTAAGTGCAGACGGTAATATAATTGATATCAATCTAGAGCTAATGTCTTTGATGGGTACCAAAGGCTTATCAGCATTGGGACGACATTGGTTGACTAGCTTACATATTCCATCGAGTACAGCAAAAAATCGGATGCAGAATATTTTGTCTGATTTGGGCCATACCCACTCTATGACCAGATTACCACCTTTTCCAATTCAGTTGGACAAGGTTGTTATGATGGTCGATGGGTTTGTAGGGCCTTTACCTAATGATGAGACTTTGCTGATTTTACGCCAAGTGGCCCGTTGGCAGAGTCATGAATGGGCTGAACAACTTAGCGAGCAGACGACCCCTGTCACCTTACTGCTGATTAACCCAGACGACTTCTCAGAGATTAATCGACTTCATGGTCGCGAAATTGGCGATCAAGTCCTTAGCGAGATTATGCACAGCGTATCTGAGGTTTTGCGTGAAAATGATTTTGCCAGTCGTTACAGTGGGGCAGTGTTTGCTGCGCATTTGCCTGAAACAAACGAACAGCAAGGGCAAGTTTTAGCTGCTCGGATGTTGCAAGTCTTGCGCAACACATATTTTTCGAAAAAGAAGCTAAAGCTAGAATTCAGTTTTGGACTCGCCTCGTTAGATGCCGAAGAGCAGTTGGGTGAGCAATCACCGCTAGAATTATTTCGCCGCGCAAACGCAGCTATGCAAGCAGCACGAAGCATAGGTGGTGGAAAGCTAGTGAGTTGGCAACCTCAATTTGATGCCAATATATTAGCGAATTTGGATCGCATGAGCGGTAAGTTCTCCCAAGCTCCCAATGATGATTTCAGGTTAATGACATTACAATGGGACATAATTCGGTTAATTGGCAGCATTCATTCATTGCAGACATTTTCTTCCGAGGTGTGTCAATTATTGAATACGGGTTTACAAAGTGAATTTGCAGGCTTGTACACGATACAGGCCGATAACCTAGTCAACTTAGCATGCACTGCTGCTAAAGCAGACTTTGATTCACAGGCTATTCATCAGTGGGCTAAAAACAAGATTAAATTTAAACCACGTGGAAGTTGTGTCGTTGACAATGTTGCTCAACACCCGTCCTTCGGTAGTGCTGTTATTCCGCTTGTGACGCGGGATCAATGTTTAGGCGTATTAGTTGTTTGCTGGCAACCCCAAGCAAAAGACCGCGTACTAAAATGCACTCACCAACTTAAGCAAGTCGCGCCAAATTTGGCTGCAGCAATTGATCGCATCATCTTACTTGAGCAAGATGAGAACAGACGTGGTATCACTGGAAAAGAGCAATCTGGCGGGCATGAATTATTATTCGAATCGGCTGCCATGCGTACCTTGATGCAGCAGATGCAACTTGTTGCACCGACCGATGCTTCTGTGCTCATTATTGGTGAATCAGGCACAGGTAAAGAGGTGATTGCTCAACAACTCCATAACCATAGTTTACATCCAGATAAACCATTTATAACTGTAGATTGTTCCACAATTGTCGAGCACCTTATTGAAAGTGAGCTGTTTGGGCACCGTAAAGGGGCCTTCACCGGGGCGACCAGCGATCAGCCAGGCAAAATATTACAGGCTGATGGCGGCACTTTATTTTTAGATGAGGTGGGCGAATTGCCCTTGGACATTCAGTCTAAGTTGTTGCGTTTTGTACAGGAAAAAACCTTTGTAGCGGTGGGTGATCAACGAGTACGAAAAGTCGATGTCCGGTTAGTGCTAGCGACAAATCGTAATTTACCTGATGAAGTGGCTCAAGGACGTTTTCGGGCTGACTTGTACTACCGAATAAACGTTTTTACCTTGAATTTACCTACGTTGGATCAGCGCGGTGAAGATCCTATCTTGTTGTCACGTCATTTTTTGCGCAAATTTAGTCGTCAGTACAAAAAGGATATCAACGATTTTTCTGAGGCGGCTCTAGAAAAACTTCGCGCTTATACGTGGCCGGGTAATGTAAGGGAGTTAAGAAATTGTATGATGCGAGCAGTTATACTTTGCTCGGGTCGCTACATAGAGCCTGAGCATCTTATTATGCAGCACGAAGAGCAGGGGGGGAAATCTACAGTGCCGTCGGTACTGAGTCCATCAAGCGCACCATCAGGGGCTTTGGGGCATGTGAGCAATGACGATGTAATGCAAATTAACGCACTGTTGACCCAGGTGGTCGAACTGGCAAGCCAGCATGTTGACATGTTCTCGGTAAGTGGTTGGTTAGAGAAACTATGGTTAGGTCAGTGCGTTGTTAAGTGGGGGAGTTTATATCAAGTTGCCCAGCAACTTAATCAATCTGAGTCGACGATAAGACGTCGGTACGCCAAGCTAAATGCGACCCCTTTCGAGCAAGTAGAGATGGTCGATTTTACTTCGCAGTGTAATCATCTTTTGGCCTCAATACTTGAAAGCGATAAGCACAGTAAGCTCTGGCCAGTCATTGAAACGTCATTGCACTTAATCGTGCTGCAGTTGAATGTTAGCCAAAAACATAAAGCAAAGTTACTAGATGTAACGCAACCAACATTACGAAAAATCATTCAGCAAACTCAAGAATCGCTGTAAATTACCCTATAACCAGATGCGAAAGACTGTCGGCTGTTTTAACTACTTTTTACGTGAACGCTGGGGTGTCTTTATTACAATGCGACTGTTGACGTGATCGATTTTTCGATATGGCATCACCCGTCGTGAAGCCCTTTTATCACTAATAATACGACGCGTAAAAATAGTAAAGTTTATTTTCGGCGCGAAGTTTGCTTAAGGTATACTCATAGATTGTTTATAGGTATGCCTGATTAGCGAATAACGACGGTAGGGTGAAGGTTGGATAAGTGAGTGCTTATCCACTGTTAAAGGCGAAATGGCAGTTGCCTAAGCTTATTTTCACGTCAATGTTGTTTCATTATTTATTCAAATAATGATTTCAGTTTTTCTACTTAACAAATTTCAAAAAAATCGCCGAACGTATCGACTTGGCGACATGCTTAAGAGGAAATAAATCGAATGTGGAGCCACAAGGCAATACACAGTAATGGATTAGGCTGGGTAAGGGCTTTTATAGTTCCTATTCTACTAGGATGTATTTTCGGCGTTATGCGTCAGGCTCATGGGGCAGATACCAGTGATATTGTCCTATCTGAAGGCTTTGTAGATGGAATGACTTTACCCGCTTATAAAATGTTAGTGATTAGTGGGCAGGCTCCTATAGGGCGTACCTTAGATGTAAAGTTGGTAAAAGATAACGTAACGGTCACGATGGCTAGAGTGACGGTAAATAGTGACGGTAATTGGAATATATCGCTGAATGAGCAAGTCCCCAGTGGACCTTACCAGCTAAAAATCTCAGATGATGAGCGCAGCAAAGTCATAAATGACATTTTTATTGGTCAAGATGATTACAGGGCTCGCAATCCCAAAGGAGGCATTATTCTGACGACTCATTTACGTGATGACATGCTCCTGCAGCCTGGGGAAACCATTAATGTGAGCGGGCTTGCAGAGCCTGGACGATTGATAGATATAAAGCTTATTAAGGATCAAGAAACCTTCACCATGGCTAGAGTCCAAGCTGCGCGTGACGGGCAATGGCGAGTGACCATGGCTGCTCAAAATGCGGGGGGGCCATTTCAATTAGATGTTACCGATGGCACACACAGTGAAAGGGTCAATGGGATCATTATAGGGCGAGCAGATATCAAGAAAGCGCCCATCGTCAGCGAAAAAACTGTCAAAAAGAAAGCGACTATTCACAACGTAGTTAAGGCCAGCAGTGAGCCCAAGCCGGCAATATCTGAAAAACCGAAGCGTGTGCCTAATCAAATTAAAGATGAATTCTTTCTACAGCAATTTGATGATTCTTCTTGGCCGCTGGCTAATTTGACCTCGTTGCAAGATATACCTAAGAGCGAAACCTTGATAGCGCGAAAACACGTACATTTTGCGATTGATCCCCAAGTCGTTAGCTTGAGTGTTGGTCAAACCAACCAGATTGAACAGATTTATATTAACGGGCAGGCATTGGATGCCGCGCAGTGGCAACGCAACCCAATAAAAATACAAGTACCCAGTGGTATTTTTCGTTCGGGAGACAATGTTATTGTCTTGCTATCCAAAAAACAGTGGGACAATACGCGCTTTATTGGTACCACTGGACGTTTTAACCTAAACATTGATAATTTTAATCTTGAATTATCGAGCAACTGGAGCGTTTTCTACACATCTGAAGAAACATTATAAAGACTAATATCTTAATTTTATGACGTTTTAATGGCCATGGTTCGGTTGCTTTACTGAACCGTGGCTTTTTATTTGCGCTAACCTATCCCTTACCCAAATTGAACTACAGATTTTTCCTCTGATATAAAACGCTGCCTAAGAGCAGCGTTTTTATGCTTTAAACACATCTGACGTTTTGCTTTAGCGACCATCTAGCAACATATTGAATGACTAAAACGACAGTTGGTATTCGGTCACTGAATAATAATCTTCGTTGGCGTTTAGCGTCGCGCTTGGAAATTGTGGGTGATTAGGCGTATCAGGATAACACTGAGTTTCGAAGCAATAGGCATGCTTGCCTTGATATTCAGTCCCATCCTTACCGATTGGTTCAGGGCCAATATAGTTTGCTGTATATAACTGTATACCCGCCATAGTGGTATGCACAGTAAGCGTTCGACCACTTTCAGGATCGCGTGCTTTGGCTACGAAAGCGGGTTGGGTCATATTGGGCTGATAAGCATCCAGGCACCAGTTGTGATCAAAACCGTTACCTAACTTTATTTGCGGGTGGTTTGATTGCAAAGGCCCTTTCAAGGTGGTTAGCGAGCGCAAATCAAATGGTGTATTTGTCACATCTGCCATCTCGCCGCTGGGGATCGCGTTTTTATCTGTCGGGGTATACGTTCCGGCGAGGATTTGTACTTGATGACCTTCAATTGAACCACTGCTGTGCCCCGCTAGATTGAAATAGCTATGCTGGGTCGGGTTGAAAATGGTATCTTGATCGCTTTTACCTCGGTAGGTGATCTTTAAGCCAGAGGCTGTCAAAGTATATGTCACACTTACATTCAGCGTGCTAGGGAAACCTTGGTCACCGTCGTCACTGACTAGGCTCAATATCAACGTTGGTTCGCTTTCGCTATCAATCGTTTGAGCTTGCCAAACACGGCTATTGAAGCCATCACGTCCTCCGTGCAAGCAGTTACCGCCTTGATTCACATCAACCTGATATTGGTTGTTATTCAAGGAAAACTGACCTTTAGCGATGCGATTAGCATAACGGCCAACTATTGCACCTAAGTAGGCCTGATCGGCTATATAACCATCGAGCGAATCAAAGCCTAATACAATGTCGATATGGGGTTGTTTGTCGTCTTTGGTTGGTACTAACCAGCGTCGAATAATGCCGCCTAAATCGAGAATGTCGATTTGCATACCTAGCGTGTTTACCAAGGTATATTCAGTGACTTTTTGCCCATCAGGAAGCGTTCCAAAGAGCCGTTTATTTATCATTTGGAATACCCCAAGGTGCTTTGAACGGCGTTTTCCCAACCTGCTATAAGCTTTCGGCGTTGGGACGATGGCATTTGTGCTGTAAAGCTATTATCAACTTCATTCATACTGGCTAAATGCTCGCAGGAATCGTATATCCCTGCCTGTAAACCTGCAAGATAAGCAGCACCTAATGCGGTAGTTTCCATAATTTTAGGTCGTTCAACGGTGACATCTAATGTGTCAGCTAAGAACTGACACAACCAATTATTACCCACCATGCCACCGTCGACGCGAATTTTATTTAGCGATACTCCGTCCTCGGCCATGGCGTGCAGTAAATCTGAGGTTTGGTAGCATACCGATTCAAGGGCCGCGCGCACAAAATGGGCATTAGACGTGCCTCGGGTCAGACCAAATACAGCCCCCCGAGCATCTGGTGACCAATGCGGTGCGCCTAATCCGGCAAATGCTGGGACCATATATACGCCGTGTTCATAATCCAATGACTTGGCTAAATCTTCGGTCTCTGATGCGCTTTTAATAACACCTAGACCGTCACGCAACCATTGAATGGCTGCACCAGCAATAAAAATTGAGCCTTCCAAGGCGTAATGAGTTTCGCCTTTAATGGTGTAGGCCACTGTTGTCAGTAATCTATTTTTTGAATTAAACGCTTTTTTTCCTGTGTTGAGCATAACAAAACAGCCGGTGCCATAAGTGCTTTTAATAGCGCCTTCTTTGAAACAGCATTGACCGATGATCGCTGCTTGCTGGTCGCCGGCTACCCCAAGTATGGGTAATGAAAAGCCGAATAAATCTTCTGTGGTATGACCGTAATCGTCGGCACATTCTTTGACTTCAGGTAGTACCGATTTAGGCACGTTAAAGACTTCAAGAAGCTTCTCGTCCCAAGCTAAATCATGAATATTAAAGAGATTGGTCCGGCTAGCATTGGTGACATCTGTGGCATGCATTTGACCGTCGGTTAGGCGCCAAATAAGAAAGGAGTCAATGGTGCCAAACGCTAAGTCGCCTGCTTCGGCTTTTTGGCGCGCGCCCTCAACATTATCTAAAATCCATGCCACTTTAGAGGCTGAAAAATATGGGTCTAGCAATAAGCCTGTGCGTGAATTAACGATTTCAAATAAACCTTTGTCTTGCATCTCACGACAGGTTTTAGCGGTGCGCCTATCTTGCCAAACAATCGCGTTATAAATAGGTTGGCCAGTATTTCTATCCCATACGACAGTGGTCTCCCTCTGATTGGTCACCCCTATAGCGGCAATTCGTGCACCTTTAGCTATCGCCTCTGAGATAGCTTGTCGACATACGACTATGGTAGAGGACCATATGTCCTCAGGATTATGTTCTACCCAGCCATCGTTAGGATAATGCTGGGTAAACTCTTGTTGGGCTACGGCAATAATACTGGAGTCCGGAGCGAATATAATCGCTCGAGTCGAGGTGGTGCCTTGGTCAATAGCTAAAATACAATCTTTGATCCGCATTGCAATTCCGGTCCTTTTACAGGTTAACTTTGTTGTGTTTTTCTATTTTTTTCTTCATCGAGCGCTTTGTTTAAAAGGGTCTTAGCTTCGAGTAAAAGACTGCGCATTTGGTTTTCGGCCGACTGATGGTCGCCGGCCAAAATATAGTCAAGAATTTCTTGGTGATCTGCCACGCTTGCACGATCAACGCCTTTGAACCGGTTGGTAATTCGAATACTGAAACGCAGGGCGACTTCAATTGTATGGCGCATATTCCAGAAAAATCGATTGCCACTTGCCTCTAAAATACCAACGTGAAAGGCAATATCAGCATCCAGGTGATCATCTTCGCCTCTTGCAGCCGCTTTCATTCGCTCTATTGCCGCTAACAAGGTTTGACGATTATCTTCCGTTAGATTGGTTGCCGCTAGCCCTGCGGCTGCTGGCTCTATTGCCAAACGCATGTCGGCAAACTCAGATATGATAGGTAATGAGCCTTTGCGGTCTAATAACCAATTTAGAATATCAGGATCAGACAAATTCCATTGAGACTCTGGCAGCACAATGGTGCCGCGCCTAGGTCGCGCATCTAGCATGCCTTTTGCTGTTAGCATTTTTACTGCCTCGCGCAAAACTGTGCGACTAGCATTAAACGACTCGCAAAGTGCTGCTTCAGCCAATAATGGTTGCCCCTGAGGGTATTCACCTAAGGCGATTGCTTTGCCTAAAGACTGGACTATGTGGCGGGTAAAGTTCCCGCTAAACATTCTACTTGCCATGTTAATTTCCGCTTTGCGTTGTTATTTTAATTTTTCGAGCCCACTTGGTCGACCGTATAATTATCGTTTTGGTGACGTGCATATGGGTTCAGCTAATCCTTGAAACGGTGTGTGATAAATAAACACTGCACCATCATTTTTGTGTAACTCACCATTATTTGATTGCAAGCCATCAACTGCAGAGGTAACAAATAAGTGATTAAGATTCGGACCTCCAAAGCTGACGCATGAAGGTTGTTGGCATTGGATAGGTAAAGTGAAATTCAGCTTTCCAGAAGGGGAGTATCGTTTAACACAAGCGCTTCCCCACTGAGCATTCCAAAGGTAGCCTTCGTTGTCAATGCAAGAACCATCTGGAAACGCATTGTTATAGGTATGAAACAATGTTTCTCTGGGGCTTGGTTCAGCGTTTATTACATTATAGTCACTGCGCCAAACACGTTGCTTGGCCGAGTCGGCAAAGTACATGGTTTTACTATCTGGACTAAAACACAAACCGTTGGAGATAGATATACCGTTAAAAATAGCCTGAGCTTCGCCATTGTCCCGCAACCGATATAGGCTCGCTTGTTTATTTGATGGCAAGGTGCTCGCATCTATGTTTTCATCTTCGATCATTGAACCCGCCCAAAATCGTCCTTGGCGGTCAACCTTACCATCGTTCATACGCGTGTAGGGTAAGTCAGCTTCGACTTTACTTAGCCATTGAATTTGTTGACTTACGGGATTAAAAAAAGCGAATCCCGACTCGAAGGCAGCAATGAACCAATCATGCTCGTCTGTTAGGCCAAACGCACATAAGCGTTCAGGACACGCAAATGCCACTAACTTGCCGCTAAAGTCCCAACGATAAAAATGTTTTCCCACTATGTCAGTCCAAAAAACACATTGCTGACGAACGTCCCATATAATGCCTTCACCAAGGCGATTGGCTACGGACAAAGTGTCAACTAACGTGATCTTGTCGAGCATACTAGAGTTGCTCATTAGTGACGGTAGTTGCCATGTCACCCCAGTTTGCGGAGGCTAACGTTTGCAACCCTAATAAGGTGGCGTCTTCACTACTGAAATGTTCAGTGCTGATCCCGATATACTCTAGTGCTTCAATATATAAGCTACAAATGTGATCAGAACCGATCACAACCACATGGGAATAGATGTCAAAATCTTGTATCGCGGCCTTTACATCGGCGCCAATTAATAAACCCGATAAATAACCCGCAGCTTCGGTATTCGTGCGTTTTTCTATCACTTGAAAGGCTCGAGTAGCGAACAAGGTATGTAGCAAATTACTCGATTGATGCATGCCGATACGCAAACCATTCGTAAAGCTACTTTTGCACCAACTGTGCACTGCTGCGGGGCTAAGCAATACACTATGATGACTGAGTACTTCATAAAGTTCACCTACGGGACTGGTAACAAAAGACGTAATGATTTCTTCTTCGCAAAGCGCCCACTTTGTGTGGGTGCCAGGCAAACAGATCAGTCGTTTGTCAGCGCCATCTGACAGCTGAGATAAAAAGCCGAAAATTTGTGTTTCTTCGCCGCGCATTATGTCGGGTAAGTGGTGCCGGTTTTCACATGAAACACCGGGTAATATGGTGATCTCCAAGTCACGAGCAGCGAACTTTTTACTCATCGCCAAAAGATTGTTTTTATCGGTTGGACACGAAACATAATTAGTTGGCTGCCAACCTGTGTCAGAGCCCACTGCGCCAATTAAAAATACTGGGATATTGCCGTATTGTTCAATCCAAGGCTGACATAACTCGAAAAAACGGGTTTCTGGATTATTAATGTATTTAATTCCCATACCCTGTGTACGGGCCAGAACCGTTAATTCTTGTTGATGAAAGCGACATAAATAGAGACGACACACACTGGTTCCCCAGTCACCGAGAATAATGATATCTGATTGTTTATTCATCAGGTACGTCCTGCATCAATCACAAATTGTTGGCCCGTAATCATGGCACTATCCTCTGCTGCTAAAAATAGCGCCATATTCGCTACATGAATGGGTTCTAATCGCCCACGAAGCGCCACCGATTTTTGCCACTCTTTATCAGCTTCAGCTGTCAGCCATAAGGCAAGCTGGCGATCTGTGGCAACCCAGCCGGGTAAAATAGTGTTGACCCGTATTCCGTATTCCCCATATTGATTTGCCAATGATTTACTTAAGCCGTTTAGTGCTGCTTTTGCTGCAACATAACCCGGCATTTGTTTTGGGCCAATCAATACGTTAATTGAACTCATATTAATAATATTGCCGCTACGGTTTTCGCGCATTAGGCGAATCGCACTTTGACAGGCAAAGAATGTAGAATCTAAATTTACCGCCATACAGTCTCGCCAGCCTTGCTGGTCGATATCTAATGGGGAGTGGCGTGTGTCATTTGCGACATTGTTTATCAACACGTCAAGTCGCTGGTGAGATTGACTTATGCTCGCGATAAAGCTTTGTAGTGCGTCGATGTCTGTAGTGTCTAAATGTTTAAATACAGGCGCCGCGCCCAACTCGCGGGCTAGTCTTTCGCATAACGCATCGCCTTTGTCTCTTTGTATATCTACAAAAATAACCGCTGCTTTTTGCTTGATAAAAGCTTCAACCATGACCGCGCCGATACCCGTAGCGCCACCGGTAATTAGAATAACTTTGCCTGTAAGGCTTGGGTAGGTTGCGTAATTGTGCATAACTAACTCATTGGTAATATTTTTACAGCCATTATAAGCAAACTGGTGAACCAATCCCAAATGTGACATTAGTTCATATGTGTATATATATTATAATATTATTAATTATCAAATTTAACCCATTTTATTTACATATTTGATCTTATTCCCGCGTTTGTGATTAAAAATCGCCGGGATTACTTCCCTTGACAATATCCTTGCGGGTCATTTTCGTCTCTGGTGATGCTAAAAAGCGTCACTTTTTGGAATTCCTTTCAGTTATCAGTGACTTTAGTCTAACCCTTGAATTCTCTGGCTTAGGGCAATCTTAATTTGCCAACTTTATCCCTTGACATGATAGACATGAGGTACCTAAACTGTGCATCGTGGGTAAAAGTGGCGAAAAGTGGATCTCGAAGCTCATATTTTATAAAAAATGGTTCAAATTAAGCAACAGACTAATGAGAGGCTAGGGAAATGTTCCGCGGCGCTAATGCAATCAATCTTGATATTAAAGGACGGGTAACGATACCAACTAAGTATCGTCAGTCTTTGCTGGATGATTGCCAGGGGCAGTTGGTGTGCACTATTGATACCCAACAACCTTGTTTGTTGCTTTACCCTCTTGCTGAGTGGGAAGAAATTGAGCTCAAGTTATCACGATTGTCGAGTATGAATCCTCACGAACGTCGATTACAACGTTTGCTGTTGGGTTATGCAACCGAAGGTGAAATGGATAAAAGCGGTCGCTTTCTATTAACCGCGCCTCTACGCGAACATGCCCATTTAGACAAACAGATTATGTTGGTTGGCCAGTTGAACAAATTCGAAATTTGGGATCACAGTGTCTGGCAACAACAAATACAACAAGATGTTGCGACTGAGCAAGAAGCAGCCTTCGAATTAACAGAGCGCTTGCAGGACTTCTCACTCTAATGACAACTCAATCATCACATTTATCCGTACTCTTACAAGAATCCATTGACGGTTTAGCCATAAAACCGGATGGCATTTATCTCGATGCTACCTTTGGACGCGGCGGTCACACTAAACAAATATTGTCTCAGCTTTCAGCTAAAGGTCGGGTTATTGCATTTGACCGTGATCCCGCAGCCATTGAGTCAGCTAAAGTACTCGCCGACGACACGCGCTTTAGCATTCATCATTGTAACTTTTCGGAGATGGAAGACGTACTAACATCACTGAATTTACATGGCAAAATTGATGGAATTTTGATGGATTTAGGCGTGTCATCTCCTCAGTTAGATGAAGCTGAACGCGGTTTCAGTTTTATGCGCGAAGGGCCATTGGATATGCGTATGAACCCCACTAAAGGACTAAGTGCAGCGCAGTGGTTAGCTCATGCTGAAGAGCAAGATATTACACAAGTAATAAAAGAGTTTGGTGAAGAAAAGTTCGGTAAACGTATTGCTCACGGTATTGTGAATGCACGCCAAGAAGCACCGATAACGACCACTGCCCAGTTGGCACACATAATCGATTTAGCCGTGCCGGTAAAAGATAAATTTAAGCACCCTGCAACCCGCAGTTTTCAGGCTATTCGCATCTACATTAACAGTGAATTAGATGAAATTCGTACCGGATTGAAAGCGGCCCTAAACAGCTTAGTTTCAGGAGGACGTTTGTCAGTGATCAGTTTCCATTCATTGGAAGATCGTTTGGTGAAACGTTTTATACGTGAGCAAAGCCGTGGCTTGCAGGTGCCGCATAATATGCCGATCATGCAACAGGAAATAGATTCACATAAAGCCATGAAGGCTATTGGCAAAGCGACTAAACCGTCAAGCGATGAGTTATCGCGAAACGTGCGCGCCCGTAGCTCAGTTCTCAGGGTTGCTGAAAAGTTATGAGTACACAAGATACAAACTTCCAACTCGTCGGTTTTTTGTTTACTGACCTAGCCCGCCATCCAGTGCGGGTTTTGTTGTTTTTATCACTGTTGGTCAGTGCCGGTGCCGTGATCCTCGGGTCACACCATAATCGTCAAGCGTCTATTGCCCTTGAACGCCTGATGCAGAAGAAAGATTTGCTCGACGTCGAGTGGCGAAACTTAATACTTGAGCAAAGCGCCCTGACCGAACATAACCGCATCGAAACTTTGGTATCCAAGCAGTTGGGTATGCGACGTCCTGATGCGGATGAAGAAGTGGTGGTGAGAATTAAATGAGCCGCGTGAATACTAACAAAAAACGTAACCAACAAGCGAAGCAAAATATCGCGCCTACTGGACTCCAGTGGCGTTATTTGGTCGTGGTTTGCGTCATTATGTTGGTGTTCGTTGGACTGTCTGCTCGTGCGGTTTATATTCAGGTAATTGACCCTGACTTGCTTATTCAGCAAGGTGATAATCGTACGATGCGTACGCAAAATATGCCCGTGCATAGAGGTCTGATTACCGACCGAAATGGCCAAAAATTGGCTGTCAGTGTACCCGTTAGGGCGATTTGGGCAGACCCAAAAACCATCGTTGACAACGGTTCTTTGCAAGACACGCGTCGCTGGCAAGCACTAGCAGATGTGTTAGGGCAAGATTATCAAAAGCTAATTTCTAGAGTAAAAAATCCTAAAAAACGTTTCGTCTATATACAACGTCAAGTGTCGCCTGCCATGGCTGATTATGTTGACCAGTTGTCGATAAATGGTGTGTATCTGCGTGATGAATCGCGCCGTTATTACCCCACGGGTGAAGTGTCCGCTCAACTGATCGGCTTTACTAATGTGGACGATCAGGGCATTGAAGGGGTTGAGAAACTCTATAATGCTTGGTTAAAAGGCTCACCTGGCAGTCGTAAAATTCGTCGTGACGGGAAAGGGCGTCAGGTAGAAATTTTAGAGCAAGAAGCCGGCGAAGAACCTAAAAATATTCAACTGACTATCGATCAGCGGATCCAAGCTTTTGCCTATAAAGAATTAAAGAAAGCGGTGCAATATTACAAAGCAACGTCAGCTTCAGCTGTGGTGGTAGATGTACAGACCGGCGAAATTTTAGCAATGGTTAATAACCCGTCATACAACCCTAACAATCGCAGTGGTGTATCTGGCCACAGAATTCGTAATCGTGCCATTACTGATGCATTCGAACCTGGTTCATCTATCAAACCGATTGCGGTGTTAAGCGCCCTTGAATTTGGTTCAGTCGAGATGAATACCGTTATCGATACTTCGCCAGGTTGGATGCGTGTGGGCGGCAGTATGGTTCGCGATTCACATAATTACGGAAAACTAGACTTAACTGGCATTATTCGTAAGTCCAGTAATATGGGCACGTCAAAGCTGGCCCTATCCGTTCCCAAGCAATTCTTGATTGATCAGTATTACAACATGGGCTTGATGAGCGATACAGGTTCAAATTTAATTGGTGAAAGTAGTGGAATATTCCATGAGCGTAGTCGCTGGTCTGAGTTTGAATTATCCACGTTATCGTTTGGTTATGGTTTATCGGTTACTACCGCGCAGATAGCCAGAATGTACAGCATATTAGGCAGCGGCGGGATCAAGCGCCCGCTTAGCATGATTAAAAGCGACCAAAAAGTCCCGGAAGAGCGCGTGCTTAGCGAAAATATCGCCAAAGAGGTGCTCACCATGATGGAAAGCGTGGTGAACGAAGGTGGTTCAGGTACTAAGGCCAGTGTGCCTGGTTATCGTGTTGCTGGTAAAACGGGTACCAGTCGTAAAGCGGTAGCTGGAGGATATGGCGAAGAATACGTGAGTATTTTTGCTGGTGTAGCACCGGTATCTGACCCTCAGTTAGCCGTCGTCGTGTTGATTAATGAACCTCGAGGTGACGTATATTACGCCGGGGATACGGCAGCACCGGTGTTCTCGAAAATAATGTCGAACAGCTTGCAGTTACTTAACGTGCCCCCTGATGATAAAACGGTTTCATCGTTAGCCTCGATTACGAGGACGCCTGATGCTGGATAACACACAGAATGAAATAAGTAAGGCTCAGAGCATTCAACCGCTTTTAGCCCAATTTGGCATTACTACCGCAGATATTACGATTGAGTCTTTGGTTTTAGATAGTCGCGACGTGGCTATTCATAGTGCTTTTATTGCCTTAAAGGGCCATGCCCGTGATGGGCGTGATTTTATTCCTCAGGCGATTAGCCTTGGGGCAAAAGTGATTATTGCCGAATGTGACTTACCCTCAGAGCACGGTCAAACGAGTATGCGCGAGCAATCTTTGATTGTGCATTTTTACGCACTTTCGCAACATTTGTCAGCGTTAGCTGCTGCGTTTTACGGTCACCCTGCTAAGCAATTGCAAGTGATAGGCGTAACAGGTACCAACGGTAAAACCTCTACGGTTCAATTGACCAGCCAATTGGCTGCGTTATTAAACAAGTCGTCAGCCTCAATTGGAACGTTAGGTTCGGGCGTGATTGATCATCAGGGGAGATGTTCATCGTTTGCTGAAACCCTTAATACCACGCCCGATGCAATAACCATGCATAAGCTTATGGCACAATTTTCCCACGACGGTGTTAAGCAGGTCGCTCTTGAGGTGTCCTCTCATGCATTGGAACAACAACGTGTTGCTGCGTTGAAAATGGACGTGGCTGTGCTGACAAATTTGACGCGCGATCATTTAGATTATCACGGTACCATGCAAGCATATGCTCAGGCAAAACGTGAGATTTTGAATCAACCAGAGCTTAAATTTGCCTTATTAAATGCCAATGAAAATGAAAGTAAACATTGGCTTGAGCATATGCCGTCGCAGGTTATACCAGTCATTTATGGCATCGATGACGACAGTCTGATTTTACCCACGACCGAACATATGTGTTTGGCTCATAACATTGAATATTTTAACCAAGGCTGTCGCTTTAATGTGGTGAGTTCATGGGGCAAGTGCGAAATACAGCTAGCCTTGCTGGGACGGTTTAATATTTTCAATGTGTTGGCTGCGATTACCAGTCAGTTGTGCTTGGGTGAATCACTGACCGATATCGCTAATGTCGCCCACAAGTTGGTTCCCGTAGCAGGACGCATGGAGTGCTTTAGCGCTGAAAATTCTCCCGTTGTTGTGGTTGATTATGCTCACACGCCAGACGCACTGAAACAAGCGCTATTAGCATTACGCCACCATAGTGAAGGCCGTTTGATAGCCATATTTGGTTGCGGTGGAGATCGTGATAAAGGAAAGCGTTCGCTAATGGGCGAAGTAGCTGAAACCTATGCGGATATCGCGATCATTACGAATGATAATAGTCGCTCTGAAGACCCCTTAGCTATTGCCAAGGATATCTTAACGGGTTGTATTCACCCAGAACAGATTCACGTCGTACTTGAGCGTAAGGACGCCATTAGCGAGGCACTTTCTTTAGCGGCACCAAAAGACATTATTTTGCTGGCAGGTAAAGGTCACGAAAATTACCAAATTATTGGCAACGAAACGGTTGCTTACGATGAAAGAGAATACGTTCAACAATTGTTTGAGAGGAACATCACATGATCCCGGTTTCACTGGTATGGATTGCGCAGCAGGTGCAGGGCGAACTTATTTGCAATGAGCAAAGTATCGCTGAAAACGCAATTATCCAGGGCGTGACTACAGACACTCGCCATATCCACAGCAACGATTTATTCATTGCCTTGCGAGGGCCGAATTTTGATGGTCATAAGTTTGTTGAACAAGCCCGATTAAGTGGTGCGACAGCGGTAATTGTTAGTCACAAAATTGATACGTCTTTGGCGCAAATAGTGGTTCAAGACACTAAGGTTGCGCTTGGTCTACTGGGTAAAGCCGTAAAAGCTGAAGTGGCACCGAAAACGGTCGCGATTACCGGCAGTAGCGGAAAAACAACTGTGAAAGAAATGGTTGCCGCAATTTTAGCGCGAAGGGGCAAGGTGTTAGCCACCAATGGCAATTTTAATAATGACATCGGTGTGCCGTTAACCCTACTGCGCCTTGAAGCAGATCACGAATTTGCTGTGGTAGAACTAGGTGCGAATCATTTAGGTGAAATCGCCTACACCACTGATTTGGTTAAGCCTGACGTGGCAACCATAGTCAATGCTGCAGCAGCACATTTAGAAGGGTTTGGCAGCCTATTAGGTGTGGCCCGAGCCAAGAGTGAAATATTTAAAGGGTTGGACAAAAGCGGACTCGCAATCTTTAACGCTGACAGTCAGTTTTATTCGTTTTGGCATGGTAAGTACGAACACCTGCGTAACCAGCGCTTTTCAACGCAAAATGAAGCAGATTTTTATGCTCAGGATGTGGTCATGGGACTCAATGGTTGTGCGGATTTTTTGATGGTGACACCCATTGGCAAAGTATCCATTTCTTTACCTCTTCCAGGTCTACATAATGTGAGTAATGCACTTGTTTCAGCGGCCCTTGCCATTGAAGTAGGCGCTAACTTACAAGATGTTAAAGACGGGTTGCAGTATATGGCCCAAGTGAGTGGGCGTTTGCAGGTTAAACAGCTAACCGGACAAGTCAAAGTATTAGACGACACCTATAACGCCAATGTGGCCTCAGTCAATGCCGCGATTGATTTGCTGGGCAGCTTTGCTGGTCGCAAAGTACTCATACTGGGGGATATGGCTGAACTTGGCGAACGAGCGCGTTTTTATCACCAGCAAGTGGGGGAGTATGCCAAAGAAAAAGGCATTGACGATTTATACAGTCTTGGTGTGTTAAGTCAAAGTGCTAGTGATGTATACAAAAATAATGGTCATCATTTTAGTGATAAAAATGAATTAGTAGCGGCGCTGGCCGAAAAATTAGCATCGGAGAAACGTGACATCAGTATTCTAGTGAAGGGCTCTCGCAGTGCCCGCATGGAGTTAGTCGTTGAAGCCTTGGAGGTATCCCCCGTGGGAAAGTTTGAACGGTTTAGGGAGCTTGTAGCATGTTGATGTTATTAGCCGATTGGCTTCAACAATACGAACCTAGCTTCCGAGTATTCTCGTATCTAACATTACGTGCCATTTTGAGTACGCTAACGGCTTTACTCATTGCGGTCTTAATTGGCCCACGGATGATCCGCTGGTTGCAAACCATGCAAATCGGCCAAACTGTACGAGATGATGGTCCCCAGTCACATTTGGCTAAATCTGGCACGCCGACCATGGGGGGGCTATTAATTTTAGCAGCTATCGTGATTAGCGTTTTATTGTGGGCCGATCTTTCAAATCGATATGTGTGGGTGACCCTAAGTGTTGTTGTGGGTTATGGCATTATTGGCTTTGTAGATGACTACCGAAAAGTTGTACGCAAGGATCCCAAAGGATTGATTGCACGCTGGAAATACTTTTGGCAGTCAGTGATCGCTATCGCAGTCGCTTTATATTTGTATGCCAGTCAACAAGACCCTGCTGAAACTGCATTGTTAGTGCCGTTCTTTAAAGACGTGATGCCGCAAATGGGCTTGTTTTTTATCGTCATGACGTACTTTGTCATTGTTGGTACCAGCAACGCGGTGAACCTCACTGATGGACTTGATGGCCTAGCGATAGTGCCAACGGTTTTAGTCGCTGGGGCATTTGCTATTTTTGCTTACACCACGGGTAATATTAACTTTTCAGCGTATCTCAATATTCCGTATTTACCGTTAACCAGTGAACTTGTGATTGTATGTACTGCGATTGTAGGTGCCGGTCTCGGGTTTTTATGGTTCAACACGTATCCTGCCATGGTGTTTATGGGAGATGTTGGCTCCCTCGCGCTCGGCGGCACCTTGGGCATTATTGCAGTGTTGGTTCGTCAAGAAATTGTATTGGTGATCATGGGCGGTGTATTTGTGGCTGAAACCTTGTCCGTTATTTTACAAGTCGGTTCGTTTAAATTGCGTGGTCAACGGATATTCCGTATGGCCCCCATACACCATCATTACGAGTTGAAAGGTTGGCCTGAGCCGCGCGTTATTGTGCGCTTTTGGATCATTTCACTTATTTTAGTCTTGGTTGGCTTAGCCACCTTGAAATTACGTTAAAGGATAGCGACGTAAATGGCATCAACTCCGTTGGTAAATAAAAACATCATAGTTGTCGGACTCGGTTTGACCGGCTTGTCCTGTGTGACGTTTTTGTCTGCCAAAGGAGCAAATGTGAGCGCCATGGATACCCGCGCCGACCTGAGTGTAACCTTAAAAGTACCGGTATTTTTAGGCGAACTTGATGTTAAACGCTTATGCGCAGCAGATATGTTGGTGGTTAGTCCCGGTCTAAGCTTAAAAACGCCGGCGCTCAAAACTGCCAGTGACGCGGGTGTTAAGGTCATTGGCGACATCGAATTATTTGCCATGTTTAACACTAAACCGGTATTAGCAGTGACTGGTTCAAACGGTAAATCTACCGTGGCGACCTTGGCTTATGAAATGTGCCTAGCCGCAGGCAAAAAAGCGCTGCTTGGGGGCAATATAGGTATTCCTGCTCTTGAACTATTAGATAAAGACAGCGAGATTATCGTGTTGGAACTGTCTAGCTTTCAACTGGAAACGACTTATACATTGCGCCCACACGTAGCGTGCATGTTGAACTTAAGTGACGACCACTTAGATCGCCATGGTGATATGTTGAGTTATCAACGTGCCAAGCTGCGGGTTTATCGCGATGCGCGTTTTAGTGTATGTAATCGTGACGATGCGTCAACTTGGCCAATGACCATTAACCCTGATGTCATGTTTGGCTTAAGCAGCAGTGAACGAGGCTTGAGCTGGGATAAACAAAACACCGAAATTCTGCTCGACGGCAAAGCATTTCTTAATAGCCAAGATTGCATGCTAGTGGGTGAGCATAATATGCTTAATATTCAAGCCGCTACTGCTATGACTATGTTGGCGGGTATTCCTCTGGATGCCGTTAAACAAGCCGCTAAAACGTTTGCTGGTTTAGAGCATCGTTGTCAGACAGTGGCAAAAATTGACAGCGTACGCTGGATCAATGATTCAAAAGCGACCAACGTGGGTGCCACAATTGCAGCCATCGATGGTTTAGCGCCATCTTGCAAAGGTAAGCTTATTCTTATTGCGGGCGGTGACGGCAAAGGTGCTGACTTTGAACCGCTTCGTGAGCACTTTGAGCAGCAAGTTAGCGAATTGATTACTCTCGGCAAAGATGGTCCGGCGCTGGCTAAGTTAAAAAATAATAGTCATCAGGTATCAAGCTTAAATGAAGCGGTGAAATTGGCCGATAAACTGGCGGACAAAAACGCAACCGTTATGTTGTCTCCAGCTTGTGCCAGTTTAGATATGTTCAAAAATTATCAGCAGCGCGGTGAGCTATTTGTTGTCGCAATCAATGGGCTAGCGCAAAATAAAAAAGGGGCACAGTCATGAACGTGTCGGCTTTTTCAACGCCGCTTCGCGCGATGTTTGCCCAGCGGCATGACGCAGCGCCTGCTGTCGTGCGGCCCTACGATGTTACCCTAATCCTTTTAGCCTTGTCGCTGCTTTCCATTGGCCTGATTATTGTCACCTCAGCTTCAATGCCTGTTGCCGCACGTTTATTTGATAACCCTTTTTATTTTGCTATTCGCCACGGTATTTATATTGTGCTGGCAATTGGAACGGCACTTACGGTGATGCAAATTCCTATGCAATGGTGGCGGGTGAGTAACGCCTGGTTGTTATTGGTTGCTTTAGCCTTACTGATCGCCGTTTTGTTAATTGGCCGCAGCGTAAATGGTAGCACCCGCTGGTTAGTTATTGGTCCTATCACCATACAAGCCGCAGAGCCTGCTAAGTTATTTTTCTTCTGTTACTTGGCTGGGTATCTGGTTAGGCGATACGAAGAGGTAACCGAGAATATCAAAGGGTTTATAAAACCTTTAATCGTATTCTTTGCCTTTGCGGTATTGTTATTAATGCAACCTGATTTAGGTACCGTGGTCGTGATGTTGTGCACCACCATTGGCTTGCTATTTTTAGCGGGTGCTAAGTTATGGCAGTTCTTCGGATTAGCACTCACTGGCGGTTTAGCCGTGACATTTTTGATTATGTTTGAAGAATATCGCATGAAGCGTATTACTTCATTTTTAGACCCATGGGCAGATCCTTTCGGCAGTGGTTACCAACTAACGCAATCGCTTATGGCTTATGGCCGCGGTAACGTATTTGGACAGGGCCTAGGTAATAGCTTACAAAAATTGGAATATCTTCCTGAAGCCCATACCGATTTTATTATGGCTATTTTGGCTGAAGAGCTTGGCTTTGCCGGAGTCGCAACGGTATTAGCGTTAATGCTGTGCATCGTATTAAAAGCGATGAAAATGGGCCACAAGGCATTGCAAAATGAACGGCCGTTTGACGCATATCTAGCGTACTCAATTGGCATTTGGTTTAGTTTTCAGACTGCAGTTAACGTGGGCGCCAGCGCCGGAATTTTGCCTACTAAAGGCTTAACATTTCCGTTGTTGAGTTATGGAGGCTCAAGCTTAATTATTATGGCTGCTGCAGTTGGTCTGTTAGTACGAATTGATTTTGAAATGCGCGTAGAGGGTATTCAGGCGCTTGATCGTGGTGGCAAGGGAAAACCTAAACCAAGTAAACCCACTAGAACAAAAGCCCAAACTAAATCTGCTAGTAGCGCAGGGAAGAAAAACGTGTCGAGCGTTCTAGATGACGTGGCATATGCAGTTGTGGACCAAGACGATATTGATGACATGTTTGACGAAGATGATACCCAAAGCAATATCAAAAAAACGCGCGCTAAGAAAGCTAAGCAGGAGGACGACAATGTCTGATTCCGCTATGTCAAAAACGCTGCTTGTTATGGCCGGTGGCACAGGTGGACATGTTTTTCCAGGATTAGCCGTAGCACAGGCCCTTAAAGAACAGAATTGGCATATTCATTGGTTAGGCACTGCCGAGCGTATGGAAGCTGATCTTGTACCCAAAGCCGGTTTTGAGATTAGTTTTATTGATATCGCAGGCGTGCGCGGCAACGGTCTACTGCGTTTACTCGCTGCCCCATTTAAAATTATCAAAGCTGTACTGCAAGCTAGGCGCGTGATTAAGCAGGTTAATCCGGATGTTGTTATTGGTATGGGCGGCTTCGCTAGCGGTCCCGGCGGAGTTGCGGCTTGGCTAATGGGCAAGCCTTTAGTCTTGCACGAACAAAATGCCGTACCAGGTATGACCAATAAGCTGCTTTCTCGGATAGCGAGCAAAGTGCTAACGGGTTTTGACGCTACATTTGAAGCGCAAAAAGGTATTCGCCAGCCAGCAAATCTGGAAGGTAGTCAGCAAGAAAAGTATCAATGGGTAGGTAATCCTGTGCGGGCCGGTTTCGCCGACATAAAACGCAGTGTGCCCGTTGAGCAAGCCATGTCTCATCAGACACAACAAAGACTTAATATATTAATACTCGGTGGCAGCCTAGGCGCAAAAGCATTAAATGAAAATGTCCCTTTAGCGTTGGCGAAACAAAAAAATATCAATGTATGCCACCAGTGTGGTAAAGGGCATTTTGCATCTGTAACTGACTTGTATCAATCAACGTTAGGTCAAAGCGTTAACTGGACAGTTGATGAATTTGTAGACGATATGCCCAAGGCCTACCAATGGGCAGATTTAGTTATTTGTCGGGCAGGCGCATTAACCGTGGCGGAAGTCGCAGCGTCAGGCGTAGCAGCGATTTTCGTGCCGCTCCCCCATGCTGTTGATGATCACCAGACTAAAAATGCCCAAACACTAGTCGAAAAAGGGGCGGCTTATTTGCTCACGCAAACCGAATTAGTCAACGGCGGGTTAACGCCTTTGTTGAAAGCCTGCCTTGCAAAACCAAACATGCTAGTTGATGTGGGCCACAAAGCCCGCTCATTAGCCAAATTAGATGCAGTACAACGAGTCACTCATTGCTGCCAGTTGCTAGCGGAGAAAGCGCAATGATCGCACCCGATAAAGTTCATTACCATGTGCCAGAAATGCGCCGAATTAAAAATATCCATTTTGTGGGTATTGGCGGTGCCGGAATGGGAGGGATCGCAGAAGTATTACTCAATGAAGGGTATCAAGTATCAGGCTCTGATCGCCAAGCTAATGGTATGACAGATCGTTTAGCGGGCCTTGGGGCAACGATTTTCTTTGGGCATCAAGCGAGTAATGTCGAGAAAGCCAACGTTGTGGTGGTATCAAGTGCTATTGACCCAACTAATCCTGAAGTTAATGCGGCAAATGAAAAACGTATTCCGGTTATTCGCCGAGCAGAAATGCTCGCAGAACTCATGCGCTTCAGACACGGTATTGCCATAGCGGGAACCCACGGTAAAACAACGACCACCAGTTTGATTGCGACAATTTTTGCGCAAGCTAAGCTCGATCCTACGTTTGTGATAGGTGGCTTGTTAAATAGTGCTGGTACCAATGCTCGTTTGGGGTCAAGTCAGTATCTTATTGCTGAAGCTGATGAAAGTGACGCATCCTTTGTGCACTTGCAGCCTATGGTGTCGGTTGTGACGAACATTGAACCTGACCACATGGAAACCTATCAAGGCGACTTTCAGAAGATGCAAGACACCTACATCGATTTTTTACACAATTTACCATTCTACGGATTAGCCGTGTTGTGTATCGATGATCCCGTCATTGAAAAATTACTGCCGCGTATCAAACGTAAATACCTTACTTACGGATACAACGAAAAAGCAGATGTGCGTGCCACTAACGTTAAACATACTTTTAACCAAAGTGAATTTACCTTAACTCGCAGTGGTCATGATGATGTTCAAATTACTGTTAATGTGCCAGGTAAGCATAACGTGCTTAATTCGCTTGCTGCCATTGCAGTGGCTAGCGATGAAGGAATTGACGATAGTGCTATCAAAGATGCTTTAGGGAGCTTTTCAGGTATTGGCCGTCGTTTTGAAATACTGGGTGATTTTGCCACAGGCGACGGGGATGTGCTGCTGGTAGATGATTACGGTCATCACCCTACTGAAGTGGAAGCCACTATCGCCGTTGCGCGCAATAATTGGCCAGACAGACGTTTGGTTATGGCGTATCAGCCTCATCGTTACTCGCGAACACGTGATTTATATGAAGATTTTGTTCGTGTGTTGTCTCAAGTGGACGTGTTGTTGTTGCTCGATGTGTATTCTGCAGGTGAAGAAAAAATCGATGGGGCAGATAGTAAGTCTCTTTGTCGCTCTATCCGTCAGCGAGGTCAACTCGAGCCGATCTATGTGGCAGATAAAGACGAGTTACCGCAGTTGCTAGCGGACAATCTAGCCGATCAAGATGTGTTGATGACGCAGGGTGCTGGCAATATCGGTCAAATTGCCAAGCAGTTACAAGCCATAAAACTGAACAAAGATGTATTAAGTAAAGGGTGGTCTAAATGAACTTAGATAACCTAATAACTAAGATTCCCGTAGTGGATTTTGGCAAAGTAGCCGTGATGTTTGGCGGTCGCTCAGCTGAACGTGAAGTGTCTTTACGTTCTGGCCAAGCTGTGCTTGATGCTCTGGTTGGTGCAGGCGTTAATGCTCATGGATTTGATCCTGCCGAGCACAACTTACACGATTTGGTAGAGCAAAAATTTGACCGCGTTCTGATTATGCTACATGGTCGGGGCGGTGAAGATGGCGCATTGCAAGGCGCACTCCAGCAGTTGAAAATTCCCTATACGGGGACAGGTGTTCTGGGCTCAGCATTATGTATGGATAAGATCCGTAGTAAGCAAGTTTGGCAGAGCTTGGGATTGCCAACCGCCAATTATGAAATAGCCGATAAAAGAGACTTTGATGCGACAAGTTGCGAGGCTATAATGGACCGCTTAGGGAATCTGGTTATGGTTAAGCCTGCGCAAGAAGGATCGAGCATTGGTATGGCCAAAGTTTCAAATGCGCAACAACTCGCCGCTGCGGTCCAGCATGCTTTCGAATATGACGATAAAGTGCTGTTGGAACAATTCATCCAAGGTTCAGAGTATACCGTTAGTCTACTCAATGGTTCAGCCTTACCCTCGATCAGCATGTCGACACCACGAGATTTTTACGATTACGAGGCAAAGTATCAGTCTAATAGTACTGAATATTTTTGCCCCAGTGGTTTGTCACAAGAGCAAGAAACCACGTTAGCTAGGCTTGCTTTAGATGCCTTTGACGCAGTTGCAGGGGCTGGGTGGGGAAGAATAGATTTTATGCAGGACATGCTAGGTAAGTTTTATTTGCTTGAAGCGAATACGGTACCGGGTATGACAGAAAAAAGCTTAGTACCCTTGGCGGCTAAGCAAGCAGGGTTAAGTTTTGCGCAGTTGTCGTTAGCTGTATTGGCGACGGCTGGCTGATACTGATGACTGATAAGGCGCTAACAGCAACCGATCAACCAAACTTCCGATTTATCGGCGGGATGGTATTTTTACTGCTGTTACTGATAGGTATTGTCTACGGAGCTTGGTCTATCAAAGAGTGGGCCGAAGACGAGCAAAAGGCGCCCGTACGAGACATAGCACTATCAGGTGAGTTGCGCTTTGTCAGCCATGACCAAATAGAAGGGTTGATTCGTCGTACTCAACCAGGCAGTTTTTTTGAATTGGATGTAGAGCAAGCGCATCAAGATATTGAAAGTATGCCTTGGGTATATCGAGCATCAATTCGTAAAAGATGGCCCAACAGTCTGAAAATTTATGTGTTGGAGCAAACGCCAGCCGCCCGTTGGAACAGTGATTTAATTTTAAATCAATATGGGGATGCGTTTGCAGGTGCCATTAGTACAGATCAGGCGCCACCCGAGCTGCCTAATTTGTTTGGGCCACAAGGCAATGAGCATACTGCACTTGAAGGTTACACTGCGATGCAAGCTTTGTTAGCCAGTGCAGGGATGAGCATTGATGAAGTGCGCTTAAGTGACCGTTTTGCTTGGCATGTCAAGCTGGTAAATGGGGTCAGCCTTAATTTAGGGCGAAAGGAATATATTAACCGGTTACAACGATTTATTGATTTGTATCCGTTGTTACAAAAGAACGAAAAAGCCGTAGATTATGTTGATTTACGCTATGACACAGGCTTGGCTGTGGGATGGAAATCTCCAGCACAACCTTCACAAGAGAGCTAATGAAAGTGAGAGCAGCACAATATGTCTAAAGTTGCAGATAGAAAGCTAATTGTAGGCTTAGACATTGGTACCAGTATGGTAAAAGCCGTGGTCGGCGAGTTACTCGACGATGGTGGGATCAGCGTTATTGGTGTCGGTAGTCATCCTTCGAAAGGAATGGACAAAGGTGGAGTGAACGATTTGAACATGGTTGTTCAATCGGTTCAGCGTGCCATGAGCGAAATGGAGTTGATGGCAGATTGTCGAGTATCGTCAGTTTTTATGTCGATTTCAGGACGTCACGTTCAATGCCAAAACGAAAGTGGCATGGTGCCCATCAATAACAAAGAAGTGACGCAAGAAGACGTTGATAACGTGATCCACGCTGCGCGCTCAGTGCCTATTGCCGCTGAGCGAAGATTGCTGCATGTGTTACCTCAAGAATTTACCATTGATGTGCAAGAGGGTATTAAAAACCCAATTGGTATGTCAGGGGTTCGCATGGAAGCCCAAGCGCACATCATTACCTGTGCCGATGATATGGCGAAAAATCTAGTCAAGTGTGTTGAACGTTGTGATTTAACCGCTGATCAACTTATTTTCTCATCTTTAGCATCTAGTTATGCGGTATTAACCGATGATGAAAAAGAATTGGGCGTCTGCGTGGTGGATATAGGCGGCGGTACAATCGATATCGTTGTATACACAGATGGCGCTATTCGTCACACTGCGGTGGTACCAGCAGCGGGTAATCAAATTACCAGTGATATTGCCAAAATATTCCGTACGCCTATCAGCCACGCGGAAGATATAAAGATCAATTATGCCTGTGCGATGAAAGACATGGTCAGCATGGAAGAGAACATTGAAGTCCACAGTGTTGGTGGGCGACCGTCTCGAGCTATGTCTCGTCATACATTGGCAGAAGTAATTGAACCAAGATACCAAGAGTTGTTCGAATTAGTACAAAAAGAAATACGTAACAGTGGTTTTGAAGAACAAATTGCTGCGGGCATCGTGTTGACAGGTGGCACCGCCAAAATGGAAGGGGCGATTGAATTTGCCGAAGAAATTTTTCAAATGCCTGTACGTGTCGGTGAACCTCTGTCTATTAAAGGGTTATCTGAGTACGTAGAAGACCCGACCTTCGCTACGGCGATAGGGTTATTACAATATGGTAAAGAACACATTAAGGCCAAAACTGCGGCCAAGAGCAAAACGTCTGAAGGCGTTTGGGAACGAATTCAAAGTTGGTTTAAGGGCGAGTTTTAAACCTGCTTTTAAATAAACTTAAAAAACTATAGGCCGCAAGTTATTTTGCTTGCAAGTCTTAGCGCAAAAAACCGGAGAGTAAATATGTTTGAATTAATGGATAGTCATAGTGAAGAAGCCGTCATCAAAGTTATTGGTGTCGGTGGTGGTGGCGGAAACGCTATCGAACACATGGTTGCACACTGTATTGAGGGCGTTGAGTTCATCGCGATTAATACCGATGCACAAGTTTTACGTAGCTCAGCAGCTAACGTGACGTTACAGATTGGTTCAGGTGTGACCAAAGGCTTAGGTGCAGGTGCGAACCCTAATGTGGGTCGCCAAGCTGCAGAAGAAGACCGTGAAACTATTCGCCAAGCCTTAGAAGGCGCAGATATGGTGTTTATCACTGCTGGTATGGGTGGTGGCACAGGTACGGGTGCGGCTCCTGAAGTAGCAAAAATCGCCAAAGAGTTAGGCATTTTGACCGTTGCCGTGGTCACTAAGCCGTTTCCATTTGAAGGCCGTAAACGCACAGATTTTGCTGAACAAGGTATTGAAGAGTTGTCAAAATACGTTGACTCACTCATTACCATCCCTAATGAGAAATTGCTTAAAGTAATGGGTAAAGGCACGCCTTTATTGCAAGCCTTTAGTGCAGCAAACGATATTTTACGGGGTGCTGTACAGGGGATCGCAGAATTGATCACCCGTCCTGGCTTAATAAACGTGGATTTCGCCGATGTGAAAACCGTTATGTCTGAGATGGGCACAGCAATGATGGGCAGTGGTTCGGCATCAGGTGAAGACCGTGCAGAAGAAGCATCAGAGGGCGCGATTGCTTGTCCGTTGTTGGAAGACATCGACTTATCTGGCGCTCGTGGAATTTTGGTCAATATTACTGCTGGTCCTGATTTCTCAATTGATGAGTTTGAGACGGTAGGTAATGCCGTTAAAGCCTTTGCTTCTGAAAACGCTACCGTAGTAGTGGGCACCGTAATTGATATGGATATGTCTGATGAACTACGTGTAACAGTCGTTGCTACTGGTATTGGTGCAGAACGTAAGCCTGATATTTCATTGGTATCAAATCGCAGTTCAGCTCGTGTATCGAATGAGCAGCAAGAAGTGCGCATTCAAGCCAATGGTACTGACAATATGCAAGCAAGTGTGACAACCGAAAGTAGCCGTTCAGTAGTGAGTGAAGAACGAACTGACACAGGTAATGATCTTGAGTATTTAGATATTCCTGCGTTTTTACGTAAGCAAGCTGACTAAAAACCGGTCAATGAATTATTAGACTAACGTGTAGTCTTATCACTTTACGCCATACAACATAATATATTGTGAATATGGCTTGAAAAGAGTGAATGTGACACTATTTTGACAATAGACACTTTATTTTATATAATACGTGCCGCTTTTTATTAGGTTAACTAGAGCCAAGAAATAAAATGATTAAACAACGTACCATCAAACAATCTGTTCAAGAGACAGGGATTGGTCTGCACAAAGGTGACAAGGTCACTATGACTCTCCGGCCTGCGCCGGCGAATACAGGTATTGTATTTCGCCGCGTTGACCTTGAGCCTCATGCGGATATTCCAGCTCGCGCCGAAGCAGTAGGCGACACGATGTTGTGTACGTGTATAACCAACGCTGACGGTGTGACTATCTCCACCGTAGAGCACTTGGCTTCAGCTTTAGCTGGTTTAGGTATTGACAATATTATTGTCGAAGTCGATAGCGACGAATTGCCGATAATGGACGGTAGCGCAAGCCCGTTTATTTTCTTATTGCAATCTGTGGGTATCGAAGAGCTAAATGCGCCAAAGCAATTTATAAAGATCAAGAAACCGATCAAAGTAAAAGACGGCGATAAATGGGCAGAGTTAAGACCCCATGATGGCTTTCGTGTTGATTTTAGAATCGATTTTGATCATCCGGCGATCAGTCAAACTCGTCAACATATGGTTTTGGACTTTGATTCATCGTCATATGTGGATGAAGTCAGTCGAGCTCGCACATTCGGTTTCATGAAAGATTTAGAATATATGAATGCCAACAATCTAGCATTAGGTGGCAGCATGGCAAATGCAGTGGCATTAGATGATTACCGCGTGCTTAATCCTGAAGGCTTACGTTATAGCGATGAATTCCTTAAACATAAGATTTTGGATGCAATCGGCGATTTATATTTATGCGGCCACAGTATTATTGGTGAACTTGTCGCTTATAAAACTGGTCACGGACTTAATAATAAATTGCTTAATGCTATGCTACAAAATCAAGCATGTTGGGAATTTGTTAGTTACGATAACAGTGAAGAATTACCCATTAGATTCGCATCACCTATCTTAACGAACTAAATTGAATTATTATTAAAATGCCGCTTATAGCGGCATTTTTTGTTAAATAGAATTGATTTTGTTTATCCACAGCCCTTTGTTAAACTGCACCTCATAAGAGATGTTAAGCGCCCAACCTTGGGGAATTGTCCAATAATGAGTTTGACGTTACTGTATCGCAGTAAAAAATCACGTTACGTATTTCGGCCGACTAAGCGCCAGATACTGACGTGCTTTATCGTTATATGCGGGGTCTTTCTCATATCTAGTCGTTCCACTGATTCCCCCAATGAAAATCTTGCGCGATTGGCATTGGCACAATCTGGGTTGCATCAACAGCAAGCCCAAATAGATGATTTGAAAAACACCACCGAACAACGTCTTGCCATCGTATTGCAAAAGCTAGCTGAAGCACAAAGCCAGCTGGTTAAAGTGAACGCGCTAGGGGCAAGATTGGTTGAACAAGCACAATTAAATCCTGAAGAATTTAGTTTCTCGGTAAACGATGAAGAAATCGATGCGCTTCCGCAGACATCTAGCGATTTAGGTCAATATAATGTGATATCGCGCATAGAAATCATGCTCGATGAGCTCGAAAATAAAGAGCAGCAGCTCGGTGCGCTTGAATCTATCCTAATGAGTCACCATATTACTGAAGAAAGCGCTTTAGCGGGGCGACCCATTGAAGCAGGGTGGTTATCATCTTATTACGGTATTCGCACCGACCCGTTTACTGGTAAGCCTACTATGCATAAAGGATTGGACTTTGCTGGCGCAGAGGGTGAGCCCGTTTTAGCTACTGGTGCTGGTATAGTGACTTGGGCAGCAACGCGCTATGGTTACGGTAATCTAGTAGAAATTGACCATGGTAACGGATTGGTCACACGGTTCGGGCATAATAAAACGCTCAATGTCAAAATGGGTGATGTGGTAACCAAAGGTCAATCAATCGCATTAATGGGGAATACTGGTCGATCGACGGGTCCTCATGTACATTATGAAGTCATTAATAAAGGGCGACCGCAAGATCCGTTGCCATTTGTATATCGCGATTAGCTATTCGATCACTAGCTAACGCAGGGGCAGTCTGTTTGATGTCGTCCAACGAAGTTTTTCGTTAATTATTGGCAATCAGCTCATTGGAGCCGTTTGTTTTATTTTAGTTATGATTTTTACGCCATCGCCGGTTGTAAGATCATTCATTTATTAGATTGGAAGCTGTAAATCCATGTTTTCGAGTATTCTGACCAAGGTTTTTGGTAGCCGTAATGACCGAACTTTAAAAAAATTAAATAAAATTACTGAGCAAGTTAACCAGGTAGAAACCGAGTTTGAGGCGCTCAGTGATGAGCAACTTAAAGCTAAAACAGGTGAATTCCAAAAGCGTCTACAAGACGGTGAAAGCACAGATAATTTGTTGCCCGAAGCCTTTGCTGTTGTTCGCGAAGCCAGTAAGCGTGTTTTTTCTATGCGCCACTTCGACGTGCAGATGCTGGGTGGGCAAGTGTTGCACACTGGTCAAATTGCTGAAATGCGCACCGGTGAAGGCAAAACGCTGACTTCGACTTTACCTGCTTACTTAAATGCACTAAGCGGAAAAGGCGTACACATTATTACCGTCAATGATTATTTGGCGAGTCGTGATGCGGAAGGTAGTCGTCCTTTGTTCGAATTTTTGGGTTTAACGGTTGGCTGTAATATTCCCGGCATGAACCACGCTCAGAAGAAAGAAGCCTACGCAGCTGATATTACTTACGGTACTAACAATGAATTTGGCTTCGATTATCTGCGCGACAATATGGCGTTTAGCCCTAATGATCGTGTACAGCGTGAACTTCATTATGCGATTATCGATGAAGTAGATTCAATTTTAATCGATGAAGCTAGAACCCCCCTTATTATATCTGGTCAAGCAGAAGATAGTTCTGAGCTATATCGTAAGATAAACACCATTATTCCTCAGCTAGAACTACAAGATAAAGAAGACGAGGAAGGTAATAATGGCGACGGCGATTACACTATTGATGAAAAAGGTAAGCAGGTTCATTTGACTGAAAAAGGTCAGATTCACGTAGAAGAAATTTTAAAGACCAGTGGGATTTTAGACGAAAACGAGTCACTTTTTGCCGCGGCAAATATTTCATTACTTCACCATGTAAACGCGGCCTTACGTGCCCATAAGTTATTTAGTCGAGATGTAGACTACATAGTGAAAGGCGACGATGTGGTCATTGTTGATGAACATACCGGCCGCACAATGGAAGGTCGTCGTTGGTCTGAAGGTTTGCATCAAGCGGTTGAAGCAAAAGAAGAAGTCAATATTCAGAATGAAAACCAAACGCTCGCGTCAATCACATTCCAAAATTACTTCCGTTTATATGACAAATTAGCCGGCATGACGGGTACAGCTGATACTGAGGCATTTGAGTTTCAAAGCATTTACGGCTTAGATACGGTTGTTATTCCTACTAACAAACCAATGGTGCGTAAAGATAAGGCGGATTTGATTTACCTCACCGCCCAAGAAAAATACGAAGCGATTGTCGAAGACATCAAGGACTGTGTGAAGCGCGGTCAACCGACACTTGTAGGTACGGTTTCTATTGAAAATTCAGAGTTGATATCAGATATTCTGAAAAAGGCGAAAATTCCGCACAAGGTCCTCAACGCTAAATTCCATGAGCAAGAAGCTGATATTGTTGCCCAAGCAGGTAAACCTGGTGCAGTGACCATCGCCACTAATATGGCCGGGCGTGGTACTGATATTGTCCTTGGCGGAAACTGGCAAGTTGCCGTTGAAGGCATTCATGATCCTAAACCGGGCACCATCGAAAAGATCAAAGAGCAGTGGCAGAAAGACCATGATGCTGTTATCGAGTCAGGTGGTTTGCATATCATTGGTACTGAACGTCATGAGTCTCGTCGTATTGATAACCAATTACGAGGACGTTCTGGTCGTCAAGGTGATGCGGGTTCTTCACGTTTCTACTTGTCACTTGATGATGCATTAATGCGTATCTTTGCCTCTGAAAAAATGGGCAATATGATGAAGCGTTTAGGTATGGAACGTGGCGAAGCGATTGAGCACCCTTGGGTTACCCGAGCCATCGAAAATGCCCAGCGTAAAGTTGAAGGCCGTAACTTCGATATGCGTAAGCAACTACTCGAATTTGATGATGTCGCTAACGATCAGCGTAAAGTTATTTACGAACAGCGTAACGAGCTACTCGACGAAGGTGAGATTAGCGCCACTATCGATGCAATTCGTGTGGATGTGGTTAATAGTATTATCGACCAATATATTCCGCCCCAGTCACTCAGTGAAATGTGGGACGTAAGTGGCCTTGAAGAGCATTTCAAAAGTGAGTTTTTGTTAGATATACCGCTACAAAAATGGATTGATGAAGATGATAAATTGTTTGAAGAAAAAATTCGTGAACGTATTTTAGATGAAGTAAACGCTGGCTACAAAGCTAAAGAAGAAGTGGTAGGTGCTGACGTACTTCGTCAATTCGAAAAAGCGGTTATGTTACAAAACTTAGATAGTCACTGGAAAGAGCACTTGGCGGCGATGGATCACCTTCGTCAAGGTATTCATCTACGTGGCTACGCACAAAAGAATCCTAAGCAAGAATACAAGCGTGAGTCATTTGAATTATTCACAGAAATGCTTGAAGCACTAAAAGTAGAAGTGGTGACTGTACTAAGTAAAGTGCAGGTGAAGGCCGAGTCTGATGTCGAGGCAGTTGAAGAGCAACGTCGACAAGCTGATGAACAACCCAAACAGTATGAACATGAGACGGCTAGTGCCACACAAGTACCTGAACAAGCGCCAGAGCAAACAGCGCCCGCTCGTCCTGGTAATGCATTGCGTGAAGGTCCTAAGGTGGGTCGTAACGATCCTTGTCCTTGTGGTTCAGGTCAAAAGTATAAGCAATGTCACGGTAAACTAAACTAACAAAACGCTTAGGGCATTCGTGCCACGTGTTAATAAAGGCGGGTTATTTCGAATAGAATTAGCCCGTTTTTTTTGGGTGAAATATAAGGTGCTTTAATGAAAGTGGTCGACGTAGCAGTAGGCGTTATCAAGCGAGAACAAGCCATTTATATCAGTAAACGTTCAGACGATTTACACCAAGGGGGCAAATGGGAATTTCCTGGGGGCAAGCTCGAACTCGGTGAAACGCCCGCTCAAGCATTAACGCGAGAGTTACAAGAGGAAATTGGCATTGAGGTCATTGCGGTACGGGATTATATGCTGATTGAGCACGATTATGGTGACAAGCGTGTTCGGCTACATATTCAGCTAGTTGAGGGCTTCACGGGTGAGCCACAGCATCAAGAGGGGCAAATTAGCTGCTGGGTTAGTATTCCCCAGTTAAGTGATTATGATTTTCCCGCCGCTAATGCAGATATTGTCAGTAAATTGCAAACTGACAGCCTAGGTTAAAGCATATAGGTTGAATTGCATTAGGTTACATGCCTAATCTCAGTCGGGTAATTTCATCCTGTGCCGCGCGAAGTTCTTGTTCTATTTTACGACGAGAGTCGATCATCTCGTTGGCAATAGCGGCGAGGTATTTAAATTCGGAAAAGCCCACGCTTTTTTCATCCATGTGCTGATATTCGCGTTTACAGCGATAAAAAAACATTCCAAAGTTATTAAAAGCACGTTGTAGAGTTAGAAAACTGCGAATCAAAAGTATGATTAAGGTAGCCGTTGTGCTTAGCATTATCATAACACTGGTGATTTCTACCCGGCGCTGGGCAGCGGTAACTTGCTGCTGTAAGTGATGGTCCAAATTTACGAAGTTTTGTTCAACCAAATGCGCCTGATCACGAAAATGTCCCTGTAAACCCGTATTATGATTTAAGCCGACATAACGGTAAGCATCGACTAATTGCATAAATTCATGCTGGTATTTGATCAAGAGCGGCATGAGCTGCGAGTATTGAAAGGGCGATTGCGCTTCAATACGCTGAGTAAGTGTGGAATATAAAGCTCGCTCTTTATTGACGTATTTCAGATTTTTACGTAATAAAAAATCTTTTTCGGCCCGACGCATTTGTAACAACAATTGATACATATGTAAAAACTCAGCTTCAGCTAGTTTTGCTTCCAGTGCATGAGCTGCTTGGCGAAAACCACCCTGATGGCCGCTGTTTTCATCTAATCCCATGACAATTCTTGTTTCTACTAGGCTGACAAATTGCTGCTGGTATAAGTGAAAGCTGTTGAATAGCTCATCGAATACTTGCTGATTTTGTGGGGACTGTTTATCGAGTGCTTGAACCGCTGTTAGTTGGGTCAAAAACCGCTTGGCTTGATGGGTAAATTTATCGGTGTATTTGAGATCCAAGCGCAATAAAAAATCTTTCTCATGGCGGCGAAGTTGTAAAAAGTCTTGGCCTAAGCGTAATAGTGATTTGTTTTTTTCATTCAAATCTACCCACTTTTGGGTGTAGTAAATTTGACTGCCCACAAGTAACAGCATGCCCAATACACAGACTGTTATAATTAATAGCAGGCGAGTTTTAATAGAATCTAAATGGATCAACACGACTAAGCACTACAAATAATGAGTCTAGTTGGACAGTGTGGCACGGTTATATGACGATTTAGTGTCTACGACGGCATTTTCAGAGGCGAAAAAACCGCCACTGGAGGCGGTTTACATAAATAATATTATTCGAATAGGTTCGTGTGTTTATTCGCTTACTTGAACGCCAGATTCAGTACCGGTTAACACTACGTCAGCTGAGCGCATAGCGAAAAGGCCATTGGTGACAACGCCGACGATATTATTGAGTTGCCGTTCTAATTCCACTGGGTTTAATATTTTGAGATTGAATACATCTAGCAGCACATTACCGTTGTCAGTTACAACACCTTGGCGATAAACCGGATCTCCGCCAAGTTTAACGATTTCCCTTGCGACGTATGAGCGTGCCATCGGTATCACTTCAACCGGAAGTGGAAACGCCCCTAAAATAGGGACATTTTTAGTATCATCAATTATACAAACAAACTTTTTGGCCACAGCAGCGACAACTTTTTCACGGGTCAATGCTGCGCCGCCGCCTTTAATCATGTGGCGATGTTCGGTGATTTCGTCGGCGCCATCTACGTATACCGATAATTGATCTACGGAGTTCAGATCGAATACCTCAATGCCTAATGCTTCTAAACGTTTAGTTGAAGCCTCTGAACTTGAAACGGCCCCTTGGATAGTGTTTTTAACCGAGGCTAATGCTTCTATAAAGTAATTAACCGTGGAACCCGTGCCTACGCCAACGATTGAGTCTTGCTCTACATATCTGATAGCGGCTAGTGCTGCGGCTTTCTTTTTGTCATCTTGGTTCATGCTTTTCTTCAGTAAGTCCGGTGAAAAGCAAAGTATACCCAAGGAAAATGCAAAATATATGTTCAGTGTAAAAATTATATTTGTTTTAGGGGGCTATATATATTTTTGAGGGGGTAATAATTTTTTGCATAGGGATATCCCATTTATCATTTTTTATTCCATTTAACACATTCTGACAATCATGAGCCACACCGTATACCTCCGTGGTAAACGTATTGCGCGCAACAGGTGCCAAAGTACGGTCATAAAATCCTCCGCCCATACCTAAACGGTGGGCTTGGGAATCAAAGGCAACTAGAGGCGCAAAAATTACATCTATTAAGGGCAGCGGGACAATGTCCGTAACTCGCATAGCCGGTTCAGGAATACCAAACCTATTGGCTTTCATCTGGCTGTCTTTGTGGTAACGCAAGAATAATAGTTGGCCTTTGGCAAATGGATGTAGCACTGGCAAACAGACTATTTTTCTTTGCATCCACGCATCTTCGATCACTGGCTGCATTGAAATCTCACCATCTTGTGCCAAATAACAGGCAATATTATTCGCCTGTTGATATTGCTCAGTAACTAGGCATTGCGACAATAGTTCATGGCTGGCGCGGATTTGTTGCTCGTCTGACAGGCTGTTGCGCTTTTGACGAAAATGTTGACGCAGAGTTTGCCGTGTATAAGTTGTATGCATAGTCATTTTCGATATGTTTTTAAATTGGGCGGACAATAACGGTTCAGTACACCTACGCCTTTATTTTCATTAAAAATACGGATTAACGCGATAGGGGGTATGGATTTTAGATGTTAGTGTCGTAAAGTACTCAAGTGCATTTTCGCTGTGCGCTGGAATACTTTTAACGTTGCAAAATTCTGCCGATATCTAACGAGTAATCAGTCGCGATATCGGCATATCTACATTAGTTTAGTAGGTATCAATGTATAACTGGGTGAGTCTTTCCTTATCAACTTTAACCGCAACGTCAACTTGTTGTGCTTCAAGCCAATCGGGGCTGGCTGTAGTATTTTTTGGCGCGATAGAAGTTTGCCCAATGTTCAGTGGATCGGTTGATACCCGAGCGTGACCTCGAACAATTTCAAACAAACTTGGATCAACAAGATGAGCAATAGGCATCGCGTCATGGAAGAAACACACGCGCTCTTCACGATTTTGTGAGTAAAAGTCCATATAGAACTGAGCTGCATCGTGAACAAACCCACCTAATTTTGCATTGTTTTTGCGTAACGCTTCTAAAAACGCTGGTTCAAAAGGGACCGTCATTGTCACATCTAGACCGAACATCGTTAGGTTCCAGTCTGCCCCGAAAACAATCTCAGCTGCATAGGCATCGTTCCAAATATTTGCTTCTGCAACCGGGGTCACATTCCCGGGTACAAAGGCCGCACCGCCCATTATTGAGACACCTTTTAGTAACTTTGGCAACTCAGGTTCAAGACGCAATGCTAAGGCAAGGTTACCAAGAGGACCAATCGCAACTACGGTAATTTCACCAGGATACTGACGAGCCATATCAACAATATATTGTGCTGATGAGCGAGGATCTAATTTACGTTTTGAAGGCTCAGGGCAAATATTACCGAAGCCATCTTCACCATGCACAAAGTGCGCGTATTTAGACTGCGGTCCGACCCAAGGCATACCGACACCTTTGCATACGGGAATGTCTACACCTGCCATCTCACATAAGGTAAGAGCATTTTGTGCCGCCATTTCAACGGGCACGTTTCCGTACACAGTGGTTAGGCCGAGTACGTCAATATCTGGAGATTGAAAAGCGAAAAAAATCGCCATTGCATCGTCGATTCCCGGATCGGTATCAAGAATAATTTTATGGCTCATAGGGTCCTCGTTGAATGTGGGTTAGCAATTATGTTTAGCAAGAAAACGATTTACTTGTTCTTCATCTGGAATAGATTGGGCTGCGCCCACTTGAGTAACCGCAAGTGCCGATGCAGCACAAGCACGGGTAAGCGCTGTTTTTGCATCCGTGTGCTGGCTGTAAGCCGATAAGAAGAAACCAATAAAGGTATCACCGGCCGCTGTGGTATCAACCGCATCCACTACAAATGCATCTACTTCAATTCTGCGATCGTTTTTGAGCATGCACACCCCAGCTTTACCTAATGTGATAATGATTTCGCTCTTTGGCCAGTTAGCACTAAAGTATTGCGCCATGCTATCTAAGTCGCTATGGCCGGAAATTTCTTGTGCTTCAACTTCGTTAACGATCAAAAGGTCAATACACTCAAATGGCAGTTGCTTAACTGACTCTGTCATCGGGGCAGGGTTGAATGCGACTTTGAGACCTTTTTCTTTAGCTTGTTTGAGTACTTCATCAATGGCGCTAGTCTCATTCTGCGTTAATACCCAATCACTGGATTTTACGTCATCCAGAGCCGCCATTACTTCTTTGGATGTAATTTCATGGTTCGCGCCACCAAATAACACAATAGCATTTTCGCCAGATGGCGTGACTTGAATAATGGCATGGCCGGAAGGGCTTTCGGTGCAAGCCACAAATTTGCAATTAATATTGTGCTTGATCATGATTTGTTTGAAATTGGCGTCAGATTCATTGATACGACCAACGTGGCGTACATCAGCTCCGGCTTTAGCAAGCGCGATAGATTGGTTCGCGCCTTTACCACCCAATAAACATTGATAATGAGTCGAAGCTAAGGTCTCACCAGGTTGCACGAAGTGATCAACTTGATAAACATGGTCCACATTGATAGAACCAAAATTAATAACGGCCATATAGAGTAATTCCGAAAGTTTATATCATTTTGGCATTATTCTAACTGAGAAACTGTATATATGTCCCATATAAGTAACAAGATTTAGCGCTTTTCAATTCAAAAAAGGAAAAATCCGTTTCAGTAGTGGTTTTTTTGAAACAAATGGTTCTTGGTTGACTATAAATAATCTGATCGAGACGGTTGCCCCGTGTCCCCAAGGCCACCAAGCAAGCATAACGTCAGGGCGCTCATCTTGCTGAGGGTAATATAGTTTCTGTTTTTTACTTAGACGGGCGTATTTCCCGGCTAAGTGTTTCATTAAATTAGGAGCTTGCTTGACGTTAGTCACGTCCCACTCGACAGTGAAATGTTGACGCACAATCGCATTGACCTGCTGAGCTTTATCAGCCGAAAATTCAGCTAATAATGCGCGATTAAAATCGTCGTATTTCCATTTCACTACGTCATTAAGTGCATCTACGATAATGGCGCCGCGTTGGCGTATTATTGTTTCTTGATTCATTTAGGCCACTTGTAAATGTGCTTGAAGTGCATATTTTTCATCCTTGAAGTAAAAATGCAGTAGGACGATGAAAATAAAAATTTCATCGATATCATATACCCAAATAACTTTAAACCAGTCGGGAGTGGCCGTTCAAGCAACCCTTAATCCGTTATTTCGAAGTCACTTGGGTATATGTAAGATTGGTGTCTCCCGAAATGCCGCTGTTCGGTGTACGCCCGTGAACCGAAAGTTCAGGGCGGAAGTATCATCATTGCCGTAGGCGTCTCGATACGAGCCGAGCTTGCGCAATAGCGATGGAATCAACTTCCTAGGTAAAAAGCATCGGCCAGGGACATTACTGAACTGGCAAACATCCCAGGAGACATAGTACATGCACATTGTTGAGCATGTTTTGTACGAAAACCGGTTGCTTTTATGTCAGCATAGCTCCAACCGCGAATTCGACGCCATTATAGTATGTTCTGGGGGCAATGTTCCAATTTCATTTTACATACTGGTAAATTACTCATTTGCTGGGCATGACCTGATTTGACCATAGTGATAGAATCAAACATTAACAATACGGGATACTGCTTTGAATACTCAACAACAAAATTATGAACAGATAACGGCTGCGCTACAGCGTGATAATATTTTAGCCAGTGCAGCTGAAATTCAAGGGCTTTTTTGCGGCATGCTAGGGGGTGGAATGCCTTTAGAATCCCAAGACTGGGTTGACGCGGTAGCAGATTTTGTTAATCAAGGTGAGCCTTTAACAAAAGAAATTGTGCAGTTGTTGACCGAGTTGTATAACGAAACTTGCCAGCAATTACTTGAAAGCGACTTCTCGTTCGCCCTTTGTTTGCCTGATGATGCTGCTCCTATTAATGAACGTGGTCAGGCCTTACTCGAATGGGTTCAAGGGTTTATGCTTGGTTTTGGCTTACATCAAGACGATCTGACTAATTGTTCTGATGACGTAAAAGAAGCCCTTGAAGATTTTGCCGACATCGCTCGTATGGATGAACAAATGGCCGAAGGAGAAGAGTTTGAACAGGCTTTATTCGAGGTAGTTGAATACGTGCGTGTCAGTGCGATGTTGTGTTTCAACGAATTAGGCAAATCGCCTGAAGAACAACAAAGCCAACCAAAAACAGTTCATTAAGTATGTTAATGGCATGATAAAATTTGCAAAAAACGAGTTCATTGAGCGGCGGCAACAACTACTGAGTAAAATGCAAAGCAACAGCATTTGTATTGTGCCAAGCGCGACATTATTGACGCGTAGCCGAGACACAGAATTTCCATTTCGCCAAGACAGTTATTTTCATTATCTATGCGGTTTTCCCGAACCTGACGCATGGCTGATTTTATCTAATTCTGCTGAATACCCCCTAGGCTTGTGCGTGTTGTTTTGTCAGGGCAAAGACCCGAGTGTTGAGATGTGGCAGGGCCGACGTATTGGCCCTCGTGTGGCAAAACGACAATTTGGCTTTGATATCGTATTTGATATCGAAGACTTGGATGAAAGACTGCTTGAATTAATAGATGGACATGAGCAACTCTATTTCGCTTTAAATGAATATCCTGAGAGCGAGGAACGCATATTGGATTGTTTAGCTCAGCTTCGTAGCGCGCCTAGGCAGAGTCAAAGTGCTCCTGCGAGCTTAGTCGACAGCCGTGTGTTATTAGATGAAATGCGTTTATTTAAGTCTCCTTACGAAGTCAATATTATGCGTAGGGCAGCTGAAATAAGTGCGCAAGCTCATATAAAAGCCATGCAGTTTGCCCACACTGGACGGTTTGAGTATCAATTAGAAGCAGTGCTACACCATGAATTTGCCATGCAAGGTGCAAAACATCCTGCATATAGCACTATTGTCGGGTGTGGTGACAATGCCTGTATTTTGCACTACACCGAAAATAGCGATGAACTAAAAGCGGGCGCTCTGGTATTAATTGACGCTGGATGTGAATTACAAGGCTACGCAGCTGACATCAGTCGCACATTTCCTGTATCTGGAACATTTTCAGCTGAGCAACGTAAGTTGTATCAGTTAGTACTGGATGCACAAATGGCCGCCTTTGATTGTATCAAACCCGGCAGCACTGTATCTAAAGCAAACCGAGTGGTGGTTGAGGTCATAACTAATGGACTACTTGAACTAGGTTTGCTGCAGGGCACTGCAGCAGAGAATATCGAACACCAGCACTACAAAGCCTTTTTTATGCATGGCGCGAGCCACTGGTTAGGGCTTGATGTGCATGACGTGGGTGATTACAAAATCGACGGACGTGACCGGCCATTAGCGTCAGGTATGGTATTAACGATAGAGCCCGGTATTTATATCGCCCATGATGCGCCAGTAGCAAAGCAGTGGCGGGGTATCGGTATTCGAATAGAAGATAACTTGCTGGTGACTGCAGGAGGGCATGACGTGCTGACCCACGGTGTACCAAAAGAAATTGAGCAAATAGAAGCGCTCATGGCACAGCGCAATGTCGAGTCGTAAGTTTACGCAATGAAACAAAACCCAAAATAGGACAGCAATTGATGCAAAGTTATGATGTGGTTGTCATCGGTGGTGGTGTTGTCGGTTTAACCGTAGCTCTCACGTTAGCTACCAGCGAACTCAATGTTGCGGTTATTGATGCTCAAGTCGGTGATACGGCATTGGGGGTTACGCCGCAATTGCGCGTAAGTACCTTCACCCTCGCTACGCAAACGGTCATGCAAAAATTAGGTGCGTGGCAACTTCTTGATCAGGCTCGTTTATGTGCTTATCAGCATATGTCAGTGTGGGATCAAGACAGTTTTGCCAACATAGGCTTTTCTCATGACGATGTGCAGCAGTCTTATTTGGGTCATGTAGTCGAAAATCAAAATTTACGTCGTGCATTGTGGTTATGCGCACAGCAAAGTGCCAAAATTACCCTTATTGCGCCTAATAAAGTCAATAAGATGGTGTTTGGTCAGCAAGAGAGTTTTCTTACGTTAGACGATGACACTATGCTCAGTGCGCGCCTTGTCGTAGGCGCTGACGGCGCCAATTCGATGGTACGTCAAAACGCTAATTTACCCCTCACATTTTGGGACTACGAGCATCACTCGATTGTAGCAACGATCAAAACCCAGTTCCCCCATGAAAATACCGCACGTCAAGTGTTTACGCCTCATGGACCTCTTGCGTTTTTACCCTTGTGGGATGAGCACCATTGTTCAATTGTTTGGTCTCAGCAAGAACCAATAGCTAAAGCGTTGCTGAGTTTAGATAATGACGCTTTTGCGAAAGCATTAATGGCCACATTTGATATGCGATTGGGCATATGTGAGGTTGTTAGCGAGCGTCAAAGCTTCCCGCTTAAAATGCGTTATGCTAGGCAGTGGGTGACGGATCGAGTCGCTTTGGTTGGCGATGCTGCACATACTATTCATCCGCTAGCAGGCCAGGGCGCAAACCTTGGTATCATGGACGCTGTGGCCTTGGCCGAGCAAGTTATTAAAATCTCAGAGCAGGGTAAAGATATAGGTCTAGGCAAAAATTTACGCCCATACGAGCGCTGGCGTAAAACAGAAGCTGTGAAAATGATTGCCACAATGGAATCGTTTAAGCGCTTGTTTGACGGCGCTAACCCTGTGCAAAAGCTTGTTCGGGATATTGGCTTATCGGCGATGAATCACTTACCTAAGGCTAAACAAAATATTGTGCGCCATGCTATTGGTTTAAGTGGTGAACTTCCCGCTTTAGCTATGGATAAAAAATAGCTCGGGATTAATCCGAAAACACAATAAAAGGTTTAACATGACACCTGCGATTAACTTATTGATCAAGTATAAAATTGCGCACGAAGTGCTGCAGTATGCACATGATGCGAATGCCGAATCATTTGGCTTAGAGGCGGCACAAAAATTAAACCTTGCTGCTAACCTAGTGTTTAAAACATTAGTAGTTAAGCTCGATACACAAGCTCTATGCGTAGCCATATTGCCCGTTGAGCATAAGCTCAGTATGAAGTTATTGGCTAAGTCTGCGGGAGCAAAAAAGGCACAAATGGCTGATAAAGCAGAAGTCGAGCGAGTGACCGGATACGTGCTAGGTGGCGTGAGTCCTTTGGGGCAAAAGAAACCCTTGATGACAATTATTGATAGTTCCGCATGTCAACTACAGACCTTTTACGTCAGTGCGGGTAAGCGAGGATTAGAAATAGCACTCACACCTGATGATTTAGCCTCTGTGTTAAATGCAAAGTTCGCTAATATTTGTCAGTAAAAACACTCTGCACTTAGGCGACGATGCCGTATTTTAATCGCTGATCCTACCTATTTCACGACTACTAGATACATTAGATAACATTTTTACTATCGACTAAATAGCTCTCTATATGCTATATTCCCTGCTTAAACGGTGTTAAATCATTTCACCTTGTCGTTATTTTTATTTACTAAGGAGTATCAATTCTCAACACATTATTTAGGTAACACCCCCACTCTTGTTAGGGTAGTATTTATTACCTTACTCCGTGACTTTTCTTCCGTAGGAGCCATATGAGCGAATTAATACCGATTTTTATTTTCTTCTTTGCCGTCATTGACCCTATCGGTAGCGTACCTGTTTTTATTGCGACTACCACAGACTTTGATGCTAAAGCCAAGCGCCATATCGCCTACAAAGCTATTTGTGCCGCTGCCGGTATACTGCTATTTTTCATTGTGGCCGGTGAGTATGTGCTGTCAGCGATGGGAATACCCCTTTCTGCCTTTGAAATAGCCGGTGGTATTGTGTTGTTTCTTTTCGCATTAACGATGATTTTTGGAGAGGGTAAAGCTAAGAGTGAGCTACGCATGGCTAAGTCGGTCACTGAAACGGCTATTTTCCCGTTAGCCGTGCCGTCTATCGCTAGCCCAGGTGCGATGCTCGCTGCCGTTATGCTAACTGAGAATGCCCGGTATACTGTAGCCGAGCAGGCCACAACAACAGGTATCATGCTGTCAGTGCTTTTCATTACGCTTATTTTGCTGTTAACGGCTGGGCCAATTCATAAAGTGATCGGTAATGGTGGGGCTAATATTGTTAGTCGCGTAATGGGGTTAATATTAGCTTCGGTTGCTACCGCCAGTATTCTTGAAGGGATCAAAACCTATTTTGCGTTATAAAATAATCGTTTTATAACTATCGCTTTATTACCCCCTATATATCGTGCGCTTGCTCTGAATTTTAGAGCAAGCGGCGGGCTATCCATAACAGAGTCAGTAGTAGCAACAACAAGCCATAAAACCAACCTTTGTGTAACGATTTATCGTATGTATTCTCGACGATTTCAGGTGCTGACGCGGCCACTTCTGTGCTGGCTAAATGTTTAATTGACTGCTGCCAGCTAGGCCATGCATCACTTGGATAGACATAGCGATATTGCTCTGCATCCGATGACGTTAATCGCTTGTTAGCGTGTTCGGTTGCAAGCCTTTTCGAGGTATAGATACGATGCCAGCCAGAGAATTCAGGCCAATAGTGAGCGCACCACCAAGCGGGCTGTTCCGGACGTTGATTTAAAAATAACGGCTGTTGTGTGAGGGCTTGGTTGTTAACGCGCTCGTTAAACGCGTGTGGCTCCACATGATCTAATTCGTCATTGTGCGAAGTCAAACACGCATTTACCAGAGTATGCACTAACGTTAGTTCATCTTGCTGCTCGTTTTGCCACTTATTCTGCTGGGTATTGCGCGCAATTTTTTTTAATAAATAGTGCCACAAATACGTGTAATCTCCTCGCGTCTCATTGAGTTTCCACACATAGGTACGCGGTAACAAAGAAAGCGCCACTTGCCCGAACCCGTTTTTGATACGCTTAACTAAGGCTCGTTGATTCGTGGCTTTGAGTAATACATCACCTTTTTCATCGCTGAATCTTAGCGGAGATACGCCAAGTAACTGGCTGGCATTGGCGTTATTATTGGGTGCAATGTATTCATCGGCGTAGTCGATAGCTAGCTCATCCGCAGCTTGTTTATCTTCTTGCACTTTTGGGATATTAAGACTGTTTTTTTGGTGTTCATCTGTGTTCAGATTGCTACTGGCTAAATCATTATCGGCTAAAATAAGCAATCCTAATCCGTCTTGTACCGCTTTTTGTAATCGTGTCCGTTCATTTGCTGAAAGGCGTATGAATCCACGCCCATCGATTACCAATACATCTGTCTTATCAAGCGCTTGCTTGCTATAAAAACCATCGACAGAGTGATCCTCAGCGTCCGTTTCGGGTTGATTGAACGTTTGTCGTAGGTAGGCATCTTGACTCACTTGTGTGACAACTGTCACCTGACTACCCGCAGCGCCGACCCAGTCTTTAAGATGCTTAGTTTCAAAAGATGGTGACGATTGCCAAATGGCCAAACGCAGCCCAGATGGTTTTTCAACAAATACCGCTATGTCGCTCTGCTCGAGTATGTTTTGCTCGTTACCTCGTTCTATTAACTTTAATTTATACAGCCATTGGCCAGCTGCTTTAGGCCGGGTATTTAGGTTAAATGCTTGTCCGGCTTCTAGCCTCAGTTCTTGTTGCACGTCTCCGCTTGGTGAGAGTAGTTGTAATGAATATTTAATAACGTCTTTATTATCAGCAATAACACGCGTGTCAGGGGCTTGTATAGCGCCAGTGATAGTAAGGGGGTCACCGAGGGTGAGTTGTTTATTCCAACTCATATCTACGAAACCCACCGTTTTATTTCCAGGCGTGAATGCTACGGCGATACTGCTAGTGTGAGTGTTGCCCCATCTAGGTTGACTAGCGAACAATACTTGCCATTGATATGGGCTTAACCCATCACCCAACACCTTTATTTTATTAACATTAGGCATGGTTTTAACAAGTAGAGATGGTGATGATAAATAGGTCGCATTGGCCACATCCAAATTACGCTCTAACGTAAACAGCTTGCTGTTAAGTGATTTATCATCGACCACTGTGTTTAGCTTATCTTGGCTTACGCCAGGCGTAATGAATATGGCTTGATTAGTTTGTGTACTGACATAGTTGATATCTAACACGGTACCCAGAAGTGCTATAAATGCTAAGGTATTTAGGCTTAATCGTAAGCATGAAACATAAAACGTAGATTGAGCTAAACGACGATAAATAAATAGATTACCCAATAACCATGCAGCCAGTAACATCGAGCCTAATATTGCGCATTGAACTAACGACATATTAGCAGGCGTAGATACCGTATATGCGCCGAATTGCGCTATTTGCCAGCTCATTGTTGCTCCTTGCTACGTAAAAATTCTGCATAGTGCGTAATGGTAGGTTGAGAATTGCTATAAGGTCGATTAGGTTGCCAAGGGCTGCTTTTGGCTGCTGGTAAAAACTGCCATAGCTGTTCTTGCAATTGTTGCGCGCACAATTCACATGTTGGGGGATAGCGTTTATTGGCATTTTGAATTTGTGCTAGCAGCGCCAATGCATGAATGACAGTAGGATCGTTCATTAGCTTTTTCTGAAGCAATGCGTCGGTATCTTGCAGTATTTTGATTTCGTCCTCATTGAAAGGCAATGGCGAGCGCAAAGGGTCGTTGAGTAGCGTGAGCATTAGTGCGAGTGTTTGCGCCTCATTTTCATTTTGAACCGTAGGTATGTTGTGTTTCTTATTCTTAATATCATCCAACTTACCTTGATAACGACGTTTCTCGCTGACAGGCGGTGGCTCAAATCCTAATCGTTTCACATAAATTCGCTCGGCTTTTTTGGCCCGGTTTAGCCACAGTAAGGCTTGTTCTTCATGGGGCAGGGCATCTTGTGGACGATTCAGCAAAAGTTGATTCTCAGCTTGCCACATGTATCCAATGGCCCGTTTCATCATTACACGAGGATTTTGCTCTATCGGGA
>TARA_R110000737_G_scaffold93541_2_pt1 | contig 48936 bp, 47 predicted proteins | sample TARA_R110000737 | Tara Oceans TARA_R110000737 (sample SAMEA4398027) | marine metagenome | biome: Polar Biome; feature: [SRF] surface water layer (ENVO:00010504); material: water (ENVO:00002006), including particulate matter (ENVO:01000060) such as... | depth 5 m | reverse complement strand
TTTAGGCTATTCAACATCCTAGGGGGCAGAATCTAGTGAAAATTAGTTAACGTATTGTAATTAATATACTTTGTAAGTCATATTTGCTTGATTATATTTAACTGAGTAATCAATTAACTCTAGACTTAAATAATGTTGAAAGTGGAACTCCGAAAGAATCAGATTCTAAATGTTCAAAATCATATGTCCCTCCCATATTAAAATGAGCCCAAGCAATAACACTTCCAGACGATAACCGTTCAATTTCACTTTTTCTCTCAGATTTTGATTTAATATCGGATAAGTACTTTTGGAGGTACAAGTAATTCCATAAGACTATTATATTTTGGAGAATAACTGTACATGTTAACACTTTTTCCATATCAGTTATTTCAGCTACTTTTAATTGGCCTTTCCTCCCATAAAAGACCTAATTTTTGAATCGTTGACCTAATTCAGCTCGATTTAACTGCTTCTGTATACGTTGTCTTAGCGTAACATCCTCCATATATGCATAAATAAACTGAGTCTTGAGTAACTTTCCAAATTCTTTAAGTGCTTTATACAAAGTACTGTCTCCCTTAGCTGATAACATTCTAAATAATGTTGAAGCAGAGGCGTAGCCTAATTTTATTGTGGCCATGAATCTCAAAATGTCATCCCAATTATCAAGTATTAAACTTTTGGTTATAGCTCTATTAGGAAGAATTGGGAGGTTACTCTGGCTTTTTATATATTTATGTTCAAAACCGTGCAAAGTTGCATTAGTAATATCTTTTATTCTCGGTGCAAAAGAAACGTTTAAGAAGAATAGACCTGAAAAAGCGGCGTCTGTATAACCAAAAGTGTCAGTAGAATGTTGGTGTGTTCTTTTGTTAAACGTTTCGTTATCAAGTTCTTGAATAAACGGATCTTTCTGGTTATCTTCATAAATATTTTCTCGAGCTCTAACCAACCCATCTATCATATAAGCAGCTTCCCTATCTGATGAAGATAATACATTGACATGAAAAAATGATTGTTTGTTATCAACGAAGCTATTTGCTGAAATACCCTGTTCTTTTCCGTAATATTTATAACTGTAATTAGCTAGTAGAGAATCAACAGCAACAACAATCTTTTTACCATCACTACTTGAATGAATAAGATCTTCTTCTTCTTCGTAAATTTTTGTTAAATCTAAAGATTGAATTTGTTTAACAATAGCTCTGTTTACTTTTCGTAGCTTTTCTACAGTAAAGCGCTTTGTATCGATGTCACGCAACATTTTTTCTTCAAGGCTTGATGCTTGAGCTAAATTTAAGTGGCCAATATTTGTACCAAGGCTAATTAATACTCCATATATGTATTTCTTTTCTAACTTAGTTAATGCACCGGCTTGGTCTGGGAGCATAAATTCATCACTAAATTGAATCTCTTCATCTAATTCTGCTAATGCTTTATATAGAAGAATTTTTTTTGAGCCTTTTAAAAGGGAAGGGATGTACTGTGTTGTATCAAATTCTGCATCATAACCTTGTAAATTCCATTCACCATTTTTAACAGTCACATATGGATTTTCTCCATTTTCGATTTGTTTATTAACTTTTAAAATAATTTCTGTTGTTTTCTTTCCTGTCGACTTTAATACTTGCTCACCATCTCTAAATTCCCAAAGTTCTGCTGCTTTTAATAATTCTTCATATTTTTCGGTCCAAAGAGTGTCAGAAATTTGCAATTTATGAGCAGGCTGATATATATGTGAATATAAAAAATTTAAACGCTTTCCTCTTACTGCTTTTTCAATATGCCAAAACAACAGTGCTTTATATTTTTCACTAAAAGAAAAGCTTTTTTGGCCGGTTAGAAGGTTAAGTTCCGTAGTATTCAAAAAGTCGATGGGAGCATCATTTTGCTTAACGTTTCCATCAGTTTCAATGAAATATTGAATTGCATTACTAATCTTATTATCTGAATTTTCAGTATCAACTATTAATAATTTTACTAATGGTGTAATGGCACGTTGTATTTTTATTGAGTTTTCGAATAAATAGATTACTTTTCTCACACTTTTCTTATTTACTTCCATACCTCGCATTACAGAAGCTATATGGTTATTCAAATTAGGATTAATGGCTTCATTATGTGCTTCTATTAACTGAAGTGTTTTAGTGCTCTTTTCTCCATTGGTTAAGCTGCTATCTATGTGGATTAATTTAATTTGTTCGAGAATCAGATCTGCTGTTTTGGCATAAACAGCCACAGACTCTGTAGCATTCTCTAGCGCTTCAGATTCTTTTTCCTTTAATTTTTTCTCGTAATTCCCTGCTTCATTAACCTTTTCACGCATATATTTTAAAATTGATAAAATAGCAGCGTCATTTCTAGAATGAAATTGATCTTGTGTGAAACCTAGCAACTTAATTGCGAGATCATCTTCATCTTTTAACTTTTTAAGGCCTGATATTGTTGTATCTTTTACAATTTTTGAGAAGTGCTGCTGTGCTTCTTTGGTTAAGTTAATTCTATCTGCGAGGTCATGTAGTTCTAGGTAAAGTTCTCGAAAAAGGGATAAGTCATCTGCAGCATCACGAAGCTTAAAAGTTTTAGTGGATTGATTGATGACCTTTAAGTATCTGAGTTTTTTTGATAGCGAAGGGTCGCGGACTAAACTGAGCAATTTTTCTTTTTGTGTACTATTTATATGACAACTAAGTGTTTTCTTTATTTTCTCATGAAATAAATTAAAACTGTTGCTAACGATAGTTGAAAATTCTGTATAACTTGGTATTTCAATTCGCCTTCGCCAACAGTAATCAAGTAAACTAAATAACAAATCTTCTCTGTTTGGAAGTTTATCAACTAAAAGTGCCGCATGTTCTTCAAGCTGCTTCCTATGCGCATCTGTTTTATAACCGCTCCATTCTGATTCATTAAGAATTAAGTTCCTATGGTAAGATGCTGTTTTTGCTGTGTATTTAGAAAAATCTAATGAAGCTTTTATTCCGAGCAAAGCTTTAGCTGCTCTTATATCAGCTGTAGCGGCCTCCACAATAGGGTAGAATCCACCTTTTGCTCTAAAATAAGCTCTTCTTACAAGGTAACCTACCTTCGCTTCATTCGAATTCAATCGATTAAGCGTTTTATTTGTTTTAGCATCAGGTAATAAATATACAGATCTAGCATCTTTTGAAAATTTAGGTATCGCTTTAAATTTTTTCTCTCTATATGGCGATAAAATTTTCATTTTACTCATATTTTGTTCTCTTGTTTTTATTGCTTACAGGGTTATCTTTTATTTAAACGTAATATTAGGCTTTAATATTTATTTAATGGTATTTCTTTTATTTTTAGATTAGCATCTAATAAGCTTTACCAACTAGTACAAAATTCATTCTAAAAAAATCAAAATTTGTTGTGTACACTACAAAAAAATATGATTTCGGTTATCGAAATCTAGTTTTATATTCCCTAAAGGAATAAGGGTTCGTTGTTTCTATTGTACAAAAGAATTTTTCTCGGCATAGTACACTTATCTTAATAAAGTATTTGCATCAAATGTAATGAGTAGTTCACAAACTTCACTTCCAACTTCAGAACTTTACGAATCCTTTCAATTTGCTTATGACTTCTTTAATCGCCATTTATTCGAGTCAAAGTTACCTGAAGTAATTTTTACTTTCCAGCGAAAAGCTGGATCAATGGGTTTTTTTGCACCAGATAGGTGGGGGAATCTAAATGGAAAAAAATGTCATGAAATAGCAATGAATCCATCATACATAGCAAATTGTCGTTTAATTGAAGTAATGAAAACACTCGTTCATGAAATGTGTCACTGTTGGCAGTATTCTTTTGGCTCGCCTGCTAGGAGTTATTATCATAACAAAGAATGGGCGATGAAAATGATACAAGTGGGGTTAATGCCTTCTACAACTGGTGAACCTGGAGGGCAAATAACAGGTCAGCAGATGAGCGACTATATCATTGAAGGAGGTATTTTTTTAAAAGCTTTTGAAGAATTAAAGGTTAAAGAAGACTTCCAATTAAGGTGGATTGATAAATTAGCATTGCCGAGACTCTATGACCCAATAATAGCACCACTAAGTAATAATAATGTGCATAATGAACAGGAAAATTCAGTATCTACCGTTAATATAATGACTATAGATCCTGAGACTAAATTAAAAGAAGAAAAACTAATTAAGCCTTTTAATTTAGAAAGTGATGATCATACCTACGTTGAGGAAATGCCTGAGTATTTTTTTGTAAAAGAGTCAGCTCCCCGTAAAACAAGGAATAGATATGTTTGTGGGTGTGGAAATAGGGTATATGGAAAGCCTGGATTACAAATATCATGTAGAACTTGTGGTCAAGATTTTATTTGGCAAGAGTACCAAAATAAAAATGGTCCTAATTAAAGCGGCTAATAATACGGATGAAGATTTTCACGTATTCAACAAAGTTACAAAAAAAATTGGAGAAATGTTTATGTCAATAGCGTGCAAATCTAGTGAAGTTTTAATACTTTTGGTTCTATTAGTTTTGCCTCTCGAAAGTAGGAAAGCATAGGGCTTTGCCGCTGTATAAATAGTTTTGAATAAATTAACAACTTAAGGAGCAGCTTTAAAAGCTGATAACAAGGAACATAATGAAACTTAAATTAGTCCTAGAAAATTGCTATGGAATAAACAAGTTAAATAAAGAGTTTGATTTCACCAAGTCTATAAATAACGATGGTGTTAATTCACTATACGCACCAAACGGTGCGTTAAAAACTTCACTTGCTAAAACCTTTATTGATGTGGTTAATGAAGATGAAACTAAAGACTTAATCTTTCCTGATCGTGTTACAAAAAGAGATATTACCATTGATAATGTCGCTATCACCCCAGAACAAATCATGGTGATAGAATCATACAACGAAAGTTATAGCTCAAAACAGCTTTCAACACTGCTAGTAAACAATACTTTAAAGCAACAATACGATAGAGCACTCAAAGAAGTAGATGAAAAACGCACTACCTTAATTAAAGCAATCGCAGAACAGTCAGGGAAAAAAGGTGTTGCAATCAATTCCTTTCCAAAATTAATTTGTGAAGTTTTCGGTAAGCCTGAAAAGGCATTCTTAGAGTTACTAGCAGAACTACATCAAGAATCACTACCAGACTACAGTGGCTATACAGCATATAAATTTGGTGACTTGTTTAACGATAAAGTACTGCCGGTAATTGCTAAAGGTGACTTTGCAAAAGAGTTATCCGATTACGTTGATACTTACGACAAGCTTATTGATCAATCAACCATTTTAACTAAAAAATTCAATCACCAAAAAGCAGGTACTGTATCTAAAAGCCTTGGTGACTCTGATTTCTTTAATGCTAACCACAGTGTAAATATATCTGTTGATGGCAAACCGCAGTTAGCGACAGATGTCGATGAATTAAATACTATTTTACAGGCTGAGCAAGATAAGATACTTAATAGCGACGACTTAAAACAGCAATTTGCAAAAATAGATGACAAGTTAAAAACAAAAGATACCGCTGCATTTAGAGATTTTATTACCGATAATCAAGATCTTCTAGAAGACTACCAAGATATCCCCAAATTCAAAAAAACAGTAATCAAAAGTTATTTACAAACACAGCAAAGTTTGTGGGATGACTTAATTACTACCTACCAACAGAACCAACAGCTAGTTGAAGATATTATTCAGCAAGCAAAATCAGAACGAACCACATGGGAAGTAGTAGTTGCTACATTTAATGAACGCTTTGCTGTACCGTTCAAATTAAGTGTAAATAACCAAGATGAAGTAATTTTAAATAACCAAGCACCCAGTATTCAATTTGAGTTTAGTGATGGTCGTGGTGCCCCAAAAACAGTAAACCAAGCAAGCTTAATTGAAGCGCTTAGCCAAGGTGAAAAGCGTGCGCTTTATATACTAAACGTGTTGTTTGCGGTTGAAATAAAAAAGCGGCAAGAAATGGCAACAATTATTGTTATTGATGATATAGCCGATTCGTTTGACTACAAAAATAAATACGCCATTGTTGAATATTTACAAGACATTGCAGGAATAAATAACTTCCACCTGTTTTCACTGACTCATAATTTTGATTTTCACCGAATAATCAGTAGTAGAGTGGCTGTTAAACGTAAAAACAGATTAATGGCGACTCGTTGTGTCGATACAATTGATATCTCCAGAGAAAGATATCAGAACGATGTTTTTTCAGCATGGAAACAAGAACTAGCAACCAATATAGGTTACTTATTAGCAAGTATTCCATTTGCACGAAATATAGCCGATTACTGTGGTTATGACGCACACTACACAAAGTTAACCTCTTTATTGCACGTAAAACCAGATACTAGTGATATAAAAGTTTTTCACCTTGAAAGCATCTATAAAGACATTTTTGCAGACCAACAAGGCTTAAGATTACCAAATCAAGAAAATATTTTAAAAGATATGATTTATGCTAAAAGTGATGAGTTACTTCAAGGAAATACAGATGCTATAGAGCTAGAAAACAAAGTAATTCTGGCTATTGCTATTCGGTTAAAATCAGAAGAGTTTATGATCGGCCAAATTAATGATAGTACTTTTGTTTTGGCTATAACCAAAGATCAAACCAGAAAGCTATTCAATAAATATTCTGAATTATTTCCAAGCGAGCAAACAAATAGGGCGCTACTTGATCAGGTCAACCTGATGACACCAGAAAATATTCATCTTAACTCATTTATGTACGAACCCATTTTAGATATGTCTGCGCATAGGCTTTACCAACTTTATGCTGACATCAAAAATTTATCGGACAACAGATAGACTACATAACGCTACGTGAAAAATAATGAGGTTAGCCTCACAAAAAATTAATCCATGCACGTAGGGTTTAGGGTTTAATCCAACACTTGTCTATTTTGGCTTATAGCAATTGATTCTCATGCACAACTTTAAATTAATTTACGGCATTTGACTATAATAGGTAATAAGCTCCAAACTCAGCTGCACTGAGTAAATCAGACATTGGTTGTTGCATCAATTATTTGTTGAACGATTGTTTTTGTAAATTTATCCTTATATAGTAAATTACCTAACAATTTGTGTTGGGATTAAATGAGGGAATATATAATGGCTGTTAAACATACACCTACAAGTATTGTACACAAAGGAAATAAGGGTGGCACAACTGGTTGCGGTACAAGCACAAGAGAGCATTCATCACACTGGGTAGATTCTCATGAAAAAATCACTTGTGATAAAAACGGATGTAAAAATTAAGAAGTTCAAATTCGCTTAATTGAAAAGAGTCTTTAGGGCTCTTTTTTATTGTATGATAATTTTAACACGTCACCTACAAATGTAGCTATAGGCCATTAATATTCAGAAAAATTGAGATTATATATGTGTAGCAAATGCCATAACGCTACGTATAATTTACGATGTGATAATATAAGCAAATATATATTTTATGCGCATAGCGTTATGTAAAATAGGATCTAGTTGTTAATTTTCAACCAGTAAAACATCAATAAGCTAAATAGTTCTATAGATTTAACAATGTGTAATCCCAGTGATAACTGGATCCGATCTAGTTCTAAATTTGGATTAACACTTGGAATGACAGGTAGTGAAAGGTGAGCAAAACACTCCTCCGTTAAATCCGATACACATGAGTATTGGACATTGAGACTAGGTGGCTTTATACTAATCCTATAGTTTACATATAGAAAAGTTATTTATGTCCACCGCCAAGCCAACTCCTTTGTACCCAACTTATGCCGAGTTATGTGAGTTTTCGATGTCTGATTACCTCACAATAAATGATTTTATAAATAAATCTGACCAACCTTGGTGTTTAACTCTTTGGGAATGGGGAAAGTCTTTTCTAGAGTACACAGGCAGAAATAAGTCGACTCATACTTATGAGCGATTTAGAAATGAAGTTGAAAAATTTATTCTTTGGTCTGTGTTAATTAAAAAAATGCCTATTGATGAAATGCGAAAATCTGACATTTTAGAATATGCAGACTTTTGTTGGAAACCACCAGTTTCGTGGATCGGTACGAGCAATCAAGAACGTTTTAAATTAAAAAACAGCTATTTCACAGCAAATGAAATATGGCGGCCATATAAAATTCAAGCACCCAAAAGCCAATCAATTAAAGATATCGATAAGAAGAAATATCGTCCATCACAACAAACGTTAACATCAACTTTTACCGGAATTACTGTGTTTTATAACTATTTAATGGGAGAAGAGTTTTGTTATGGCAACCCGGCACAAATAGCTAAAAAAGACTGCAAACATTTCATTAGCGATACTCAAGTAAAAGAAGTAAAAAGATTATCGTCTGAACAGTGGCAATATTTATTAGATACCGCTATTGAAATGGCTGACTCTGATCCTGTTTATGAACGAAATTTGTTTGTAATCGCTGCTTTAAAAACACTCTTCCTACGAGTTTCTGAACTTTCAGAACGCGATAATTGGTCTCCGGTCATGGGACATTTCTGGCAAGACGAAAATGAAAACTGGTGGCTTAAAATCTTTGGGAAAGGAAGAAAATTAAGAGATACAACGGTTCCTACTGATTTTATTCCATTCCTGCAGCGATATCGAATGTCTAGAGGGCTTTCTGGGTTACCTATTTCTGATGATAAAAATGTGATAGTTGAAAAAATTCGGGGTCAAGGAGGAATGTCAGCTAGACATTTAAGACGCTTGATCCAGGATATATTTGACCATGCTTTTGCTCGAATGAAACAATCTGTGGGTGAAAATAAAGCGCAAAAACTAAAGGAAGCCACAACACATTGGCTTCGTCATACAGGTGCTAGTATGGAAATTGAACGTGGTCGATCGTTAAAAGATCTATCAGAGGATCTCGGCCATTCAAGTATGGCAACTACTGATACTGTATATGTACAGTCTGAAAACAAGATGAGAGCTGAAAGTGGTAAACAAAGAAAAGTTGATTAATTTCACTTAATAACAACAACAAATCAATACAGACGAGATAAAATAAAGCCTACAGAGTTTTTATGTTTGAATTTCGCTTTATTTCTGTGAATTCTGACTGACAAGTATAAGCAAAACTTATCAGATTTCACGTAGCGTTGAGTTTATATCTATATATCAAAGGGTTAATAATAGTTTGTATAGTTCCCAATCTAGCTAAGTCCAATACTAACAAGTATCGGATATAAAGGGCTATTTATGGATGTTAAGGTGGTTGTCCCTGTTAATGGCTTTTAGAATAGAATTAAGTTTGTCACTTTATTGCTCTGTTTCTGTAGGTACAGGACTTTCCACTATTGATTCCGACGTAAAATATTGAACAGTAGTACAGGCAACTACATCGCCCAAAACATTGATTGAAGTTCTACACATATCTAAAATACGATCTACACCAAGGATAAGCGCTATACCTGCAGCTGGAATACCTACGCCTTCTAAAACCATACTCAAAATAATGATGCCTGCACCTGGCGTTGCTGGCGAACCAATTGAAGCGGCAACTGCCATAGTGACAATAAAGAGATAACTAGACAAGCTGAGATCTACATTAAATACTTGCGCTAGAAATACAGTAGCAACACCTTGATACATGGCTGTACCTGTCATATTGATGGTTGCTCCCAGTGGTATCAAAAAGCGAGCTATTTCCGGTTTTACTTTAAGTTTATCTTCAACAACTTGTATCGAAATTGGCATAACGGCAGCAGAGCTACTAGTTGAGAACGCCAGAAGAAGTAACTCTCTTATATTTACGAAAAACTGACTAAATCGTTGACGCGAGGTTATCTTAGCAACAATAAAATAAAGACAAGCGACAATGAATAGACCTAAAAGTACTGTTAAAACATAAACGGCTATACCACCAAGAACCTCTACTCCAAGATTAGCAACTAATCGAGTAATTAATCCAAATACTGCAATAGGAGCTAAAAGCATTGCCCAAGAAACAATACGTAGACTAACTTCTTGAAGAGCACTAAGTAAATCAAACAAAGGTTTAGATTGTACTGCTGGTATTGATAACAGCGCTGCGCCAAGTACAGCGGAAAATAAAATTACCTGTAACATTTCACCCGTTGCCATCGAAGCTAGAGGGTTTTTAGGTATAAGCCCCGATACTTTACTTGGTAAATCAGCGATTGATGGAAAACCTTTGGCAACTACTTTGGTTACTTGCTCTGCACCTGATTCAACCAAGGCTGAAGCATCTACAAAATTACCAGGCTGGATATTTAACGCTAGAGTAATTCCTATTACTGCTGCTAATGCTGTTGAAATCAGTATAAAGAGTAACGCAATCACCCCGTTCTTTTTCATCGCTGCGGGATTATTATTTGATGCAAGTCCAAGTACGATTGAGGCTACAACCAAAGGCACAACTATCATTTGAATAATGGCTAAAAAAATCTGCCCCGGTAGCGCCAACCAAGAAGTGATATTTTTTACAGCACTAACAGAAATTAGAGCAAGATCAGGTCCTAATATAACCCCTGTAATTACACCAAATGCTAAAGCGAATAGAACCTTCAACCAAAGTCTTCCACTGACCATTTTATCGAACTGATCAGAAAGATTTTTTAATGGATTTGAATATTTCTTATTCATTTTAATGTCCGTGTTTAATTATTTATTGAACAAGCGCTCTGCTGCCAGTGATTTGTCATTTACGTATTTTAATAGCTGGTAAAGCATTTGGCGATTAAGTTTTGTTTGATACATCTTTTTCCATGAACTCTGACATATCAAGTCGGACTATTGCGTCTTCAGTATCAAACATAAAATCAGCTAAAGCCTTGGTTAATTCTGTTTTACCCTCACCGGTTGGGCCAAGAAAAAGAAATGAGTCATTGGGGCGTTTCGGATCTGCAAGTCATGCCCTGTAGCTTCTAATTTGCTATGGTGTAAAAATGCAGCTATCACTTTCTATTTCCAATCCAATCTGCGTTTTTAACAATTTAAGAAAAGTAATAATTTTGCTTTTCTTAAAGACCTAAATGTGTAGATTAAGGTCTTCATGCTGCTACATTTATCTCACATTTGAGTGCAGAGCCAGTGATAAGTGAGTTAATCACTAAACAACTCTTTTCTGCTTTATGGAGTAGCAACTCAGCTTTATCAATACTTTCTGTGGCTGGTATAAGTAGTGTTGCAGTAGTAATGACTTTAGTAAACTGTGTTTTACCTTCTAACTTATCCAACACCCCTTCTGAGCCACAATCAATTGATAACCAATTTAGTTTTGAGGCCTTAGCAATCGCTCGGAACGACAAAATGAAACAACTCGCTATGGAAGCAATAAAAAGATCCTCAGGAGACCAGACATTGCCTGGTCCACCAAACTGTTCGGGGGGGGCTACCGCTAAACATGGTAAATTTGCTATGCTAACCTGTAAGTTTTCATCTGGTTTTCCGGTAGCGCTTACTGTGTAATTATGGGGTAATGCTTGCATTATTCATTCTCCTATTTTACTTAATTAATTTTGGTTTTTACCAATAGTTGCAGTGCTTAAAAATTAAAAGCTAGTCCCTGTATTAACAAGGACGATATCCAGATTCGATGAAGTTACGTTGGCCCTGAACAATACTTGAGTCTATTTACTATCTTTAAAAATAAAGGTATTTTGCAGCCTGACAATAGGCATCAACTAAGTTTAATTGCTCTGTAGTTAAGGCTTGGGTATATAAAATCATTAGTTTTCCGTATTGGCTGACGCATGGATTATATCTAGAAAAACGCGCGAATTTTTAGAATGAAATTTGAGAACATCACTCTGTGTCAGATATTTCCTGCTTCATCTTAATAAATTATTTTCGGTCTATTTCACCACGGGCATAACGCACATTGAGCATGTCTAAAGCGGTTTTTCATGGGGTGTAAAAGAACAACGGTAAGTACGGTAGCTATAACCCCAGTAACCAAAAATTAGAAATGAACAAAACACACACCGAACCATAAGTGTCAGCCCCAACTTGAATACCACTCGTGCCAATATGCATGTTCCATTTTATTCTCCCTTACTAACCAGTAGTGTGGGCAGCTATAAGCCAATAATTATCTATGATTATAAAGCTTATTTTTTTAGGTTCTGTGCGCTAGCGAACTAATAGCGCTAATTTAGAATGATGGCAGGAATGTCTGAAAAGTAACGAACTGGTGAAGTAAGTAATAGTACGGAGATCGAAGTAATATTTTGTTCTTGATGTATAATAAAGGCATTTCTATTACTGTTGTAATCTCAGATAATTTTGTAAATAAACCTTTAAGTACTTTATTGCTCTACAAACTGGGCAATTCTATTCTCAAGGCATCGGAACACCATTTTAATACCAATCACCATCAAAGCGTCAAATACATGTGTTTGAGAGCAACCCATATGTTTATTTCCCCTATAGAAAATCCTTTAGATGTATTTACCAGATCCTGATAAGACAGCGAGCTGCGAGCAATACTCGCACATAACCGAGACGAAGAAAAAGAGCATGCTGCTATGTTGTTAGAATGGATCAGAAGGCAAGAACCTAGCTTTGACAAACAATTAGAAGATTACTTATTAGATAAGCCTATTTTACGAACAAAGAGTTTAAGCGTAATACATTACAGACAAACGCCTTAACCTCATTATTTGTAAGATAATGATTGTATTTTTATGTTCTCAATATCCCGTTATATAATTCATAACCCGCTAGTACATCACTTAACTCCGCATCTATAGAGTTTTGGCGTAGATCGTGGGATTCTCGTCCAAGCTTTTCTAATAGCTCTTCTATGTTTTTTTCAGCACGTTGCATCGCGGCAAGTCGGCTCGCATTTTCACTGGCTAACGACTCTGCACATGCACGGTAAAGAGAAATAAAAATATATTCACGGAGCAATGCACGCAACGTTCTATCATTAGTGCATAAAATTTCGGGTAATAAATTTGTCGGCCATGGTATTTTCACTAGATCTTGTTGCCACTCCTGATCAAGAGGCAGTAATCGTTTTGATATTGGCCGATAAATAGCGCCAGATTGCATCTGATTATAAAATACATATACGCTGGAGGCTCTTGCCGTGGTGAGATGTGTTTCGCTATCAATTTGAATTTCCCCAACCAAAGCCGTAATCGCATTAATGCTACTAGGTACAGTAAAGCTTTTTATCATAGTTAACTCTTTATCGGCAAGCCGTGTATAAACACGTTCACCAACTGCCCAAACTTTAAGTTGCGTTGAATTAGATAGCGTTAAGTCAGTCAGGGTTTTATTTGCAAAATCTGCGATATCTTCATTAAATTTACCTACTAAGCCTTGATCAGAGCCAAAAACGATCGCAGCGACAACATTAGTATCTTTCTTGCCACTTCCCGATGTTGAACTTAACGTTTGCTTGGAAAATTCATCTGTATGTAAAGTAGCACTCAATCCTAATTCAACTGTTCGATAGTAATCAGTTAATGAGCTGACTGATTTTTCGTATTGACTAATCCTCGATGCAGCAAGCGCCTTCATTGTGCGCACTACCCCTTTTAAATCACTTGCACTGTCGATTTTGTGACGCAAGCTTGTGGCTGTTTTACTCATAACTACTCATGCTTCTCAGACTCCTTTTTATGTACAAATCCAACTTTATCCGTGTTAATACCAGAAAGAGCATTTTTAGACAGTTCAATGATGCTGTTGCGATCCTCGTCACTTAATGATGCAGCGTTTTCCAATCGTTCAGATATATCAGATTGAAGGTTATTGATCATCTCACGTAAAATATTTTTAGCTTCTGTCATTTGTGTTAACTCTACCGTATCTAACAGACCCGAGGTCAATGCAAGCAACAGAATAATTTGCTCAGAAACAGGTAATGGTGATGATTCAGGTTGACGCAAACTCGCTCGAATACGACGTCCATGTCCTATAGATTTTGCAGTATCTTCATCTAAGCTTGCGCCAAAGCGAGCAAATGTTTCAAGTTCTTCAAACTGTGCATAAGTTAGTTTTAGGTCACCTGCTACTAAGCGGAACACTGCTCGTTGAGCTTTGCCACCTACGCGTGACACCGATTTTCCTACATCAACAGCAGGTAAAACGCCCAATTCAAATAATGATGGAGATAAATAGATTTGCCCATCGGTAATCGAAATCAAGTTCGTAGGAATGTAAGCAGAAATATTTTGTGCTTCTGTTTCAATAATAGGAAGTGCCGTTAGTGAACCTCCTCCCAGTGCTTTATTCAATTGTGTTGACCGTTCAAGTAAGCGTGAGTGAATATAAAAAATGTCGCCAGGAAAAGCTTCTCGCCCCGGCGGACGTCGAAGTAGCAACGATAGTTCACGATAAGCGCGTGCGTGTTTAGTCAAATCATCGTAAACAATCAGTACATCTCGTCCCTGCTCCATAAAATATTCCGCGATACTCGTCGCGGCATAGGGTGCGATATATTGTAAGCCAGCCGGTTCATTGCCTTCGGTGACAACCACTACGGTATAATCCATTGCTCCCTGCTCGCGTAATGTCGCTACAGCTTTAGCCACCGTCGAAGCCCGTTGTCCAATAGCGCAATAAACACAAAGTACATTTTTATCGTGTTGATTGAGAATAGTGTCAATAGCAATCGCGGTTTTTCCTGTCTGTCGATCACCGAGAATAAGTTCACGTTGACCTCGTCCAATTGGGATCAGCGCATCAATGACTATAAGACCCGTTTGTAATGGTACCGTCACTGGCGCGCGATCCATTATCGCGGTTGCAGCGCGCTCTATAGGTAGATATATATTAGATTTAATAGGTAGCCCGTCATCCAGCACCTGACCAAGAGGATTAATGACTCGACCTAATAACTCATTACCAACAGCAATATTCATGACGTGACCACTACGGCGAACTTCATCACCTGTTTGTAAATGTGCGTAGTCGCCAAGTAATACAACACCTAATTCTTCTACATCAACATTAAAAACGATACCTTGCAGATTACCCGGAAAGATAATCAGCTCTTCAAAACCAGCACTGGGTAATCCTGATACTTTGGCGATACCTGTCGCAATATTGGTGATAATGCCGATCTCATAAGCTTTCATTTGTGGTAAAAATGCCTTACGGGCATTTTGTATTTGTAAAAAGGTACTGTCGAATACGCTATCGAGTGTTTCACTATGATAGTTTTTAGATTCTTGCCGTACTAAAGACGAAGATTCACTGCTATTGGGTTGATTATTCATGATGTTTTTCAACTGCTGCTAGCGATTTAATCTTACCTGTAACTTTATCCTTAGGTATCTTTTTCGTTGAAGCCTTAGTTTTCTTTGTTAACGGTTCTTGATCAACCGTTTTACTGTTTTTTTGTAACAGCTTAGTAACTTCTTGTTCTAATGACAGCAAGTAATCAGCAATATTCCACACCAATTTTTGGCCATTAGCCTTAAGTTCGATACCACTAATAAGATCTTTGGAGACGGTGAATTTCAAGTCAATGTCAGCGCCAAATGTTTTTTTTATGGCAGTATGAATGGAGGTCCGATCAGTTTCTGACAAATCGAATGCACTACTTAATAATGCCGGTTCTGATGTTTTGTTTAATGCTTTTTCTAGTGCAGTTTTTGCGGATGGTTTTAGTTCACTTAACCGCCTTATAAACACCTGAGTAACTTGTTGTTCCAAGTTCGTTGTCGCAAGATCGCTTAAGGTTTTACGGGCAATAGCAAATACTTCATCGCTTGTTTTACGGCTCAGCATTTTTTTGATATTTTCAGCATCTCTTGCCATGATTTTTTGATGTTTAAGTCGTAATGCTTCACCCGCTTGTTGTGTCTGAGTCAATAATCGTTCTCGTTCTACATCAGCATTATCTTTTACTTGCTGCAATAATTGGTCACGTTCTTGGTCAAATTTTGTGTTTTTATCTTGATAAGTATCACGCTCGGTTTTGGCTTGCGCTTGTTTAGCTGTCGCATCAGCGAGCTCAGCGGCAATACGTTGTTCTCGCTCATCAATCGCGTGCAGAATCGGTTGGTAAAGATAACGTTTTAACAACCATACCAAAATTAAAAAATTAACTACCTGCGCAGCAACGGTGAACCAATCGATCAACATGGTTTAACTACCTGCCGCTTGAGCGGCTTGTGCGATGGCATAATTCCAAAACGGATTCGCAAAAAGCAAGATCATTGACACCACAAAACAATAAATCGCCGTAGATTCGATCATGGCTAGACCAACAAATAAGGTACGAGTAATGGTACTAGAAGCATCAGGCTGTTGTGCTAATGCACTCAGCGCGGCAGCTACCGCGCGTCCTTCACCAAGCGCTGGTCCTAGACAACCAAAACTGGTTGTGATGCCTGCAATAATTATCGAAGCCATTGCGATCATTGTCATGCTGTCCATGTTATCTCCAAAATATTTAATTATTAATTTAAGGTAAAATGTTGGTTGAACTAAAATGTAAAGTTAATATTAATTGATGTTCGTTATTGTGCTACTCGCTTGTTGTCAGACATTTTCCCAGGTTGGATCGAACGCGTAGCAGCGGCAATATATACTGCTGCTAGAATAGTAAAAATATAGGCTTGCACTATGCCTGTCAGTAACCCCAATGCCGTCATCACGATAGGAAAAATATAGGGGGTGATGGTTAATAAAATACCAATAATCATTGCACCACTCATCATGTTGCCAAACAAACGTACCGCCAATGCTAATGTGCGTGACAGTTCACTGATGATATTAAATGGCAACATGATCATAGTAGGCGCCATATAGGATTTGAGATAGTTACTTATACCCTGCTCAGCTATACCAAAAATCGGGACGGCAATAAATACACATAGTGCCAACGCTGTTGTGGTCGAAAGTGACGCCGTAGGGGGTTCGTAACCGGGAATAATAGTGAAGATACTCGCGGTAACCAAAAACACAAATAAGGTACCAAGAAAAAATAGATATTTTTTAGCATGTTGCAAGCCAACCTCTTCAATTTGCTTTGCTATGCCAGTGACGATAATTTCCAAAAAATTTTGCCAGCGCGAACGGTGCAAGCTAGTCGATAGTTTACGGGTAATAAGCACAGATCCAAGGGTCAATATCAACATCAGTGCCCAGGTAAAAGCAATAGTTGCATTGATTTTGACAAAACCAAGTTGCCAGTAAATTAACACATCGGGACTAAGGTGCATGCTGTGATCCTTCAGGTGAATTATATTGTTCAGTGGCTATCTCTGGTTTAACTGGTTTATCTAATCTAGAAGCCCTTCTCGAGATAACGTTAGAAATAATAAACCGTGCGCAGATAAACCCTAACAAGCAGAACAACAAACGTAGCCATGATGCATTAACCATTTCACTAGTTCCTACGTCATTAATTCCTACTTCATTAGTTCCAACATAAATGACTACTGAGTAAAAACCAGTGATTGTCACCGCCATACGCACAAGCATACTGATCAAAAACCACGATGCAGGATGTACTGAGCGCATACTTTTTTGTACCGTCCACCACAAACCAACGAAAAAAAAGCAACCAAGCGCCAAACCTATGAACCAGACCAACAGTAAGCCAACTATGTTATCCATTATTATCATCTCCCTCGTCATTTCCTTTTTGCTCTTCACGTATCGCTAAATCTTCTTTTTCTACCCAATGCCATGCATTAAAACAACCAATTGCCAAACCAGCGACCAACAATGCCAGTGTCCAAGACCTTTCACCTGGATAATGACCATCTATATATACACCGATACTAGCACCTACTAATGTGGGTATCGCCACTGACCAACCAATTAACCCCATCATACCTAGTCCAAACCAAATTCTGTGCTGTGAATTTTCTCGGGCTTTTAGCTTACGCGCTGCTTTTATGCCTACTTGTACGGCTAATGTCGATTTTGCTTTAGCGGTTGTTTCCAACGTGTGATCACTCTTCTTATTTGCCATAGGTGAAGGCTCTTTATCATTACTTAACGTTATTGCTTATAGTTAATGTTGTTTAAAGCTAACAAATTTATGTATAAAACCGCTTTCTAATTTTGCCATTACCGCACGTACTTGTTGTGCTTGCTCAGTTGTGGCGAGAAAGTCACGTTCTACTGCGGCGCGTAACTTACTTAAATCACTACCAGTTAAGGCATTGCGCACAGATACCAACACATTGGGTCCAGTTTTCACTAACACACCTTCATCGACAGCGACAAATATTTCGCCATCGGCTATTGTTGAAAAAGTGAGAATACCCGGCGAAAGAACTGCTACACAGTCAAGCCGATGAGGTAATAAGCCATACGCCCCTTGGCTTGTTTCAACAATAATCTCAGTAACATCCGTTTTATCAATAAATATTTGAGAAGGTAAAAGCAGTTTAAGGTGCATTTGTGTTGTTGACATCGGTAACCTCTTCCATAGCGGTATCTGAATTTGATGGTTCGTTATTGTTATCTTCAGTTGTATTTTTTGATGATGTCTTCTTTTGTTTTGCTTCGTCGATATTACCTATCATATAGAGAGCACTTTCTGGAAAATCTTTAAACTCGTCATTGAGAATACGTTCGCAGCCATCTAACGAATCAGCCAGACTCACTAATTTGCCTTCATGACCGGTAAACTGTTCGGTAGTAAAAAAGGGTTGGGTAAGGAATCGCTCTAACCTACGTGCACGGCCAACCACGGCACGATCTTCAGGTGACAGTTGTTCCAAGCCAAGCATCGCAATAATATCTTTAAGTTCAGAATACTGAGCCAAGGTACTACGAACTTTTTGAGCCAGTTGGTAATGCCGCTCTCCCACGGTACCCGGACTTGCCATTTTGGAGTTTGATTGTAAGGGATCAATAGAAGGAAATAGCCCTTCACTCGCTCGTTGGCGTGATAATACAATTGAAGCAGACAGGTGTGAAAATGTGTGTACGGCTGCCGGATCGGTAAAATCATCAGCAGGCACATACACCGCTTGAATAGAGGTAATAGCGCCATTATTGGTATTGGCAATGCGCTCTTCCAAACCGGCTAATTCTGTGCCCATGGTGGGTTGATAACCAAGGCGTGACGGCATTTGTCCCATCAGGCCAGACACTTCTGATCCGGCTTGAATAAATCTAAAAATATTATCAATTAATAACAATACATCACGGTGTTCGTCATCGCGGAAATACTCTGCCATGGTTAACGCTGCTTGACCAACCCGAAATCGACTTCCTGGCGGTTCATTCATTTGGCCAAAAACCATGACCATATTGGGTAAAACACCCGCGTCTTTCATTTCACGATAAAGCTCCTCACCTTCACGACAGCGCTCACCAATACCACAAAAAATGCTGACACCTTTATGTTTGCCTACCATATTGTGGATTATTTCAGTGAGCAGTACGGTTTTACCGACACCTGCACCGCCAAAGAGACCCGCTTTGCCCCCTTTTTCAAGTGGAACTAGTACATCGATAACTTTTATACCCGTTTCGAAAATTTGTGACTGTGTAGAGCGTTCGTTGAGTGGAGGTGGCGCTTTATGTACTGAGCGCCATTCAACGTCAGTAAACTCCCCTTGGCGGTCTATTGGTTTACCAAACACGTTAAACATTCGCGATAAAATGCCTTTACCGACAGGTGCAAGTAAAGGCCTGCCACTATCAGTAACAATCGTACCGCGGGCTAAACCTTGGGTGGGCGTTAACGCAATGCATCGTACATGCTTCGAATCCCTCTGTTCTAATACTTCAATAATCACTTTGCTTTTATCATCAAAGTCACTATTGCTTAATTTATTATTACTTAAATCGCTATTTTTTAACTGAATGGTGAGTATTGAATGAATACGGGGTAATTTTTCATCAAAACATACGTCAATTACACTGCCACGTATCGCTGTGACATTACCATAATTATTGTCATTTTTAGATGTTTTCAAGGCCAGGCTGTTCATTTTGGTGCCGACCATCGCCAGTCTCGAATTTCTGGCATATCTTGGCCATTTTTATTGATATATTTTTTATGCTCAATCAGCTTTTCATTTAATAGCCGTTTAAGTGCAATGCCTTTATCGCCGATTTCTGGTAAGCGATTAACTGTATCTATGACCAAGTGGAAGCGGTCAATTTCATTTAATACTGTCATATCAAAAGCGGTGGTAATTGTGCCCTCTTCTTTATAGCCGCGCACATGTATATTATGATGATTAGTGCGTCGATAGGTTAGTTGATGGATAAGTGACGGATAAGCATGAAAGGCAAATATTACGGGCTTGTTGGTGGTAAATAGCGCATCAAAGTCTTGTGTATTCAATCCATGCGGATGTTCAGTTTCCGGCTGTAACCGCATTAGGTCTACAACATTAACTACTCGCACTTTTAGCGTAGGCAAATGTTCACGTAAAATAGAGACTGCCGCTAATGTTTCTAGTGTCGGCACATCGCCACAACAGGCCATAACCACATCAGGCTCTTGACCATGTTCAATATCATCTTCTGCGCCGTCTTCTGTAGCATATTCTGTAAAAGTACCAGCCCAATGCCAAATACCTATTCCTTGTGCGCAATGCTTCTCAGCATCTTCCATCGATAACCATTGAGGCGCAGGATGTTTGCCCGCAATCACGACATTGACGTAATGACGACTGCGTAAACAATGATCCATCACTGACAACAAACAATTCGCATCAGGTGGCAAATAAACGCGTACAATTTCGGCTTTTTTATTAACGACAACATCGATAAACCCCGGATCTTGATGGGTAAAACCATTATGATCCTGACGCCAAACATGAGATGCCAGTAAATAATTAAGCGAAGCAATTTTAGGCCGCCAAGGCAATGTTGCGGATACCTTTAACCATTTGGCATGTTGATTAAACATGGAATCAATAATATGAATAAAAGCTTCGTAACAGTTAAAAACACCATGACGGCCAGTAAGTAAATAGCCTTCGAGCCAACCTTCACATTGATGTTCACTGAGCATTTCAATTACACGGCCGCTTGGTGCCAAATATTCATCATTTCTACAAATGGGTAAATTCCATTGCCTACGGGTGGTTTCAAATAATGCTGCCAGACCGTTGGAAATAGTTTCATCAGGGCCAAAAATCCGAAAATTCTGTTGTTTATCATTCAGCTTAGTAACATCACGCAAAAATGGCGCGAGAACACGGGTATCACCAACGCCACGTACACCAGGTATTGTTACCTCACAGGCATAATCTCGAAAATTTGGCATCTGTAAATCTTGCAGTAGCAAGCCGCCATTAGCATGAGGATTAGAACCCATACGACGTTCACCTTTAGGCGCCAAAGCTGCTATCTCAGGCCGTAATCGACCGAGCTCATCAAACAGTTCTTGTGGGCGATAACTGCTTAACCAGTCGCTTAATAATGATAAATTCTCGGGATGATTTACGGGTGATGAAATGGGCACTTGATGCGCACGGAAATTTCCTTCAATTTTAAATCCATCGACTTCTTTAGGGCCTGTCCAACCCTTTGGGGAATTAAGTACTATCATCGGCCACGGTGGACGATTTAAGTCACCGTTATCGCGAGCATTTTGTTGAAATTTTTTAATCTGTTGCACAGCAGTATCAAGCGCTGCCGCCATATCTTGATGCATGCATTCTGGATCATGGCCTTCAACAAAAATAGGTGTCCAACCATAACCACGCATTAGCTGTGTTAATTCGTCATCGGAGATACGGGCGAGAAGCGTTGGATTGGCGATTTTGTAGCCATTAAGATGTAGTATTGGCAATACTGCGCCGTCAGTTGCTGGGTTAAGAAACTTATTGCCATGCCAAGCTGTTGCCAGTGGACCTGTTTCGGCTTCACCATCACCAACCACGCAGGCTACGATCAAATCCGGATTATCAAACACAGCACCGAAAGCATGACTAAGCGAATAACCAAGCTCGCCACCTTCGTGAATAGAACCTGGACATTCAGGTGAGGCGTGACTTGGAATACCACCTGGGAAAGAGAACTGTAAAAAAAGTTTTTGTAAACCAGCTTCATCTTGACTAATGTCTGGATAGATTTCACTGTAGCTGCCTTCAAGGTAGGTATTAGCAACAACAGCGGGTCCACCATGGCCTGGGCCAGATACAAAAATCATACTCAAGTCGTATTGTTTAATCACTCTATTCAAGTGAACATAAATAAAGTTCTGCCCTGGTGTTGTTCCCCAGTGCCCAAGTAACATGGCTTTGACATCGCTAAGTGCTAAAGGGCGCTTTAACAAAGGATTATCGCACAGATAAATTTGACCGACCGATAAATAATTAGTCGCTCGCCAATAAGCATCAATCAGGTGTAATTGTTCGGATGTTAGTGTTTTACTCTTATCCTTAGTTTGCATTTTTGGTGCTCCGAAGTGCTCTTAATCTTCACTTATAAAAACAAATCTAATTTTCAAATTATTTAATTAAAAAACTAATTCTTTTTGATTTCTTCTTTCTTTTTGGTAAATTCTTTCTGTTCTATATCACCGCGCGCATAACGTTCATTAAGAATTTCTATGGCAGTTTTATTGGGATTCGCAGAATAACGGCGATAAGTGCGGTAGCTATATCCCCAATGACTAAAACTTGAAATTAACAAAAACCAGATACCAAACCATAAAAACCAACCCCAACCGGTATACCATTCGGTCCAATAAGCATGTTCCATTTTATTCTTCTAATAAATAACAAAAAATGGCACCGTTTTGCTACCACGTTTAAGCCATTGTAGAGCAAGAATAATTAAGACTCTGTGCGTTAACGTACTCACAGGCATATTGATATTGATGGGTTAACCAAAGGTTTATTTTTAAGTAAGCGGATGGTTCTAATTTACCTACTAAAATCCCATTGTTTATACAATGTTCTAGTTCTACACCAGTAAACTAGAGCGAACGTGCTTTTACTAATGGTATATCTGCTTTAATGTTATTTTCTGTGTCGATAGGCGCTTCTGAAAACATGGTCCCAGAACCAGCTTGTTACACCAAAGAAAGCAGGCTGTTCAATGTTTTGGTGGTGCTGTGCATGTCAGCGCGGTACACAGCTTTACTATGTTTCATGTTAAAAAGACGCATAGATTTCCTCTTGTCATCGATAAAAGCCTCTACTATAGAGTGCAACCACTTTCGCGAGAAAATCTGTTTTATGCTGAATACTCTGTCTACAATATTACTAATCGCAAAAATCACTCAGTTCGAACAATAAGCACAATGATTTTGAGCCAATAGACCAAGCCAACTGATTGTGGATTGAATGTATCTACTGCTACTGTAACTGCTGTGTATCCATGGTCTGTTCGATGACGAACATAACATCTAGTTTTTGATTCTTTGATAAACCACCTACGCGACTAGGAGTAAGTGGCTTTGCATTGTTATATCTATTCGAATGGGTAGTTTTATTGTGCGGTATAACCACCATCTATGACTAATTCGCTACCAGTAACAAATTTAGATTCTTCAGATGCAAGAAATAAAACTCCATTGGCAATATCAGCAGGCTCTCCCATATGTCCAATGGGATGAAGGCTGTCAAGATGCTTTTTATATGCCTCAACGCCGTCAGGTGATCTTTTACCAAGCTCTTCTACGAGGGGAGTCCAAATAAAACCAGGGTGCACTGAATTCACTCTGATATTATCCTTGGCATAAAGCAAAGCATCATTTTTACTCATCAGCCGAACGGCACCTTTAGATGCATGATAAGGAGGAATATCTCCGCCACCTACCAGTCCATAAATAGATGACATATTGATAATACTTCCACTACCAGCCTTCAGCATGTAAGGGATAACATGTTTAGCACAGAGAAAAACACCTTTAACGTTAACGTTGATAACCTTATCCCATTCTTCTTCAGTTATCTCATGGGTAGGTTTATCCACACCAGAGATACCCGCGTTATTAACAAGAACATCAATCTTGCCAAATTCACTGACTATGTCAGAAAAAACGGCTTTGACCTCTTTTTCCTTTGTGGTATCAAGATGCCAGAATTTTGCTATGCCTCCGGAAGCTTCAATTTCGGCTATAACATTTTTGCCTTCTTCATACTTGAGGTCGACTACGGCAACTTTTGCCCCTTCTTTCGCTAATAATAAAGACGTTGCGCGGCCTATTCCTAATACCCCACCCGTTACAACAGCTACCTTACCCTCTACTCTTTTCATGATCATATTCCTTCGTTATTTGTTACTACTGATAATGAATGCATTCTTAGTTCTATTCTGTGCGATACCGAGCACTAGCTAACAAAAAAATATTGTTCAACACATACGGCGGTACTTTTCTTATGGAATATAACGCGCAGACAGTTGCATTTGTGCTTCGAGTCTCAGGGCACTAATACTGCAACGCCTTCGAGCAGTGCCTTCAAATATACCCGTACGCAAATCGAAAAGTGCCCAATTAGCTTGCTTGAGCGGATAAGAATGTGTCCTAGCGAACAGACATGCACAGCACCGGCGCGCAAACTTGTGGTTCTCAGGATGCGGTGACATTTTATGTTCCGGTCCCATAGGACTTCACCAACGAGCCTGCTTTTACCGCCTCAACAAGAGAATCAGCATGCAAGCATTAATCTATCTCAGCCCGAATAAAAAAGCGCTTGAGATCATTATCAAGGCTTAACAACACACACCGGTGTTTTCCGGTTCCGAATAATCATATTAAAAGAGAGCAATACTATGGCTTACAAGAGCGTTAACCCCAACGATGGAATGACTGTAAAAACCTTTGAGGAACTTAGTGATACACAGCTTGAAACAAAGCTTGCCACTGCTCACGCCTGCTACAAGACTTGGAAAAACACCAGTTATAAGGATCGCGCCAAAATTATCAACAAGGCAGCTGAACTGCTGCATGCTCATGCCGATGACTTTGCTAAGCTGGCAACGCTGGAAATGGGCAAACGAATTGACGAAGCCCGTGGCGAAGTGAATTTCAGCGGCAATATCCTCGCCTACTATGCAAAAAACGCAGAAAAATTTCTGGCGTCAGAGAAACTTCACCCCGAACATGGTGAAGCACATATGGAGAGCAGCCCTATTGGCGTAATTTTTTGTGTTGAGCCATGGAACTTTCCTTACTATCAACTTGCGCGCGTCGCTGGCCCACAACTAATGGCGGGCAATGTACTGGTGGTAAAACACTCCAGCAATGTGCCGCAATGCGCCATCGCCTTTGAGAAATTGTTGATTGATGCCGGCGCACCAAAAGGACTCTATACCAACCTTCTAATATCCCACGAACAGTCAGACACAGTCATTGACGATCCACGCGTCAAGGGCGTGGCTCTGACTGGCAGTGTTGCTGCAGGTAGAAGTGTCGCCGCCCGTGCTGGGCAAAATCTTAAGCCCTCGTCAATGGAACTCGGTGGTAGTGATGCATTTATCGTACTGGATGACGCCAGCCTAGAGATGACTATTCCATGGGCTGTTTGGGGGCGCATGTACAACCAGGGACAAACCTGCTGCGCCTCTAAGCGTTTTATTGTACTCGATTCAATTGCTGACAAATTTATTGAAAAGTTCCAGGCAGCACTTAATCTTCAACAACCTGGCGACCCAATGGACGAAAAAACGACCAAAGGACCTATGTCACAAGAAGTAGCGCTAGTTGACCTATTAAAGCAAGTAGATAGTGCCGTAGATCATGGAGCCAAAGTGTTGATGGGCGGCAAGCGTATAGACCGCCCTGGTTCGTTCATGGAAACCACGATACTCACCGACATAGCGCCAGAAAACCCAGCCTTTCGTACTGAATTCTTTGGCCCGGTCGCGATGTTTTTCCGAGTCAAAGACGAGGCGGCTGCCATTGCACTAGCCAACGATTCCGACTTCGGACTTGGCGGTTCCGTGTTTACAGAAGATGCTGCTCGCGGAAAACGCGTTGCCAGTCAAGTCGATACTGGAATGATGTTCATCAACAACATTGATTGGACTGATGCCGAGCTTCCGTTTGGTGGCGTTAAAAATTCAGGATATGGCCGCGAGCTCGGTGACATGGGTATCCAGCAGTTCGTCAATAAAAAACTGGTACGCACCATTTCTTTGGACGCGCCAGTATAAGCGGCACAGAAGAGCACAAAGAGAGCCGATACTACCGTATTATTTGCAGCGGCGAGCGCTCGTAAATCTTTAACATAAACCTAATTTATTGGAAATAACAACCATGAATACTATCGATCAAGGCAAAGCCAAACAGGCTAAACAATACGATTTGCTGGCCCACAAATTCAATGAACTCTATTTAGCAGAAAAGGAGCGTGGGCATGATGCAATGGACGCAGCAATGGAAAAAGCTCGCGAGAAATTAACTTCTCTTGAAGAATTCAGCCAACAACAAGGAGAAGACTTAAAGCGATACTTAATGCGCGATCTCCATCAAAGAAAATTCGCAATGGGAAACTTTACAGATAAGACGGTAGAAAAGTGTAAACCGTCACGGTTGGGCGCTGGCGCACTCGCCTCACTGGTTTCTGTATTGGAAGCTACCAGCAATACATTACGCTCTGTAAGCAGTAAGACAAGCGCAATGCTAGCGTACCACACTGGAGAAATAACATCAGCCGGCACCCTGACTTGTAAAAAGTGCGGGCAGACCATGCAGTTCAAGTCAACAGGCCATGTGCCTCCCTGTCCTAAGTGTAAGGCCATAAAGTTTAGTAAAAGTTACTGAATATCTGAATGGAGTAAATTTATGTACGTGAATGTAGCAATTCTCAAAGAAACACAAGCCCGAGAACACCGTGTGGCGATGGTGCCATCAGTCACGACAAAGCTTATAAAACTAGGTGCAAAGTTGCATATGCAGTCGGGTGCAGGTAATGGGATAAAACTTTATGATTCTATGTTTACCGATGTTGTTTTCATGGATGATCGTACTGAACTTGTGTGTGATGCAGACGTAGTACTTGCGGTCAACCGCCAGCACTAGATGTCATCAATACGATGAAGGAAGGTGCCATTCTTATCTGCTTTATCTACGCAAACAACAAACCAACTCTACTTAAGCGTTTATTAGAAAAGAATATCACCTGCTTTGCCATGGAACGTATCCCACGGATTTCCCGGGCACAGGCAATGGATGCGCTGTCGAGTCAGTCCGCACTAGCAGGGTATTACGCGGTGCAACTCGGCGGTACACACCTTGCACGGGTTATACCTAAAATTACGACAGCAGCCGGTTCGATAGGTCCTGCCAAAGTGTTAGTAATGGGGCTTGGGGTAGCAGGCTTGGAAGCAATGGCCACGGCCCATCGTCTCGGTGCAGTGGTCGAGGGTTACGACGTGCGACCAGAGACACAAGAGCAAGCCTTATCACTCGGGGCAACTTTCGTCGATACCGGTGTTGATGCAACTGGCGAAGGTGGCTATGCCCGCGAGCTCAGTGCTGATGAAAAAAGCAAAATAGCTAAAGTACTCACTAAACATATACAGCAGGCCGATATGATCATCACCACGGCTGCAATCCCTGGTAAGCCCTCACCTAAGCTCATCACTAAATCACAAGTCGCTGGCATGAAGGCAGGTGCGGTAATTGTAGATTTATCTGCAGAAGGTGGTGGTAACTGTGAGGACACAAAACCTGGCAAAGTCGCGGTAATAGGAAATGTAACGATCCTTGCACCGTTAAATGTTCCTTCATTACTTGGTGAAGACGCCAGTAAACTCTACACCAATAATCAGTACAATCTACTCGCCTTGATGATGATGAATAATATTATCGACATTGACTGGAGCGACGAGATACTCAGCAAAACTGTACTTACCCATGATGGAAAAAATATGGCGGACACTCATACAAAGAAAGAAAAGAGTAAAGCTACTGTTAAACCATCGCTATCCCATCGACTCCGGTCGTTAATTAGTCAACCTAGGACATATACATGGAACTTCAATTCGACATAACAATATTTATGGGCATCTATATCTTCATGCTAGCAGGTTTTGCTGGTTGGGTAATTATTGGCAGCGTACCGGCCATATTACATACCCCGTTAATGTCAGGCTCTAACTTTGTACACGGAATCGTTGTGGTAGGTGGCATCTACACGTTATTAAATGCCAACACACTTCAAGAGCAAATAATCGGATTTATTGCAGTTGCCCTCGGTGCTGGGAATGCTGCAGGCGGTTACGCCGTTACCGTGCGTATGCTGGCGATGTTCAAGAGCAGTGCCCCCTCCAAATCAACGACAAAGTCGGCCAATTCTAAGAAACATCAAGCAAAAAAACACTAAGGTCATCATCATGTTAGATATTAATTCTATACTTCCTGAGCTCGCACAAATAGGGATTGCTTTGGCAGGCCTCGTTGCGGCTTTTCTTTTCATGTTTGGCCTACACAGAATGTCTTCACCGGTCACTGCACCCTCAGGTATCTTCGTGGCTGGTATCGGTATGGCGGTGGCAATCGTCGCCAGCTTTCTTTATGCCTTTAATGTTAGCAGCACTACACAGCCACATATATGGATCAATGTTGCACTTGCCCTAACGGCATTAGCCCTTGGTGGTGGATTGGCCTGGTGGAGTGGGCGTAGCGTGGCAATGACGTCCTTACCACAAATGGTAGCAATTTATAACGGAATGGGCGGTGGCGCAGCCGGTGCTATCGCTGCAGTCGAATTATTTGGGGGCAAAACTCACGGCATTACAGTATTGATCGTAACCTTGTTGGGAGCACTAATAGGGGCGGTTTCGTTTTCGGGCTCATTAATTGCTTGGGCCAAACTTGATGGTGTTATTAAAAAACCACTACGATTCAAGGGCCAGCAAGTTTTTAACGCGACTGTATTACTCGTAACTTTGGGTGTCGCAGTGCTGATCATCTATGCCAATGACGAAAACATAGCACAGTTTATAAGCTTGCCATTATCTATTTATTTGTTCTTCGTTTGCGCACTACTACTCGGAATTGCGATGACTTTACCTATAGGTGGAGCAGATATGCCAGTAATGATATCCATCTTCAACGCTTTCACAGGCCTTGCAGTAGGTCTTGAAGGTTACGTATTGCAGAATCCAGCTCTTATGATAGCCGGCATGGTAGTAGGAGCTGCTGGCTTACTGTTGACATTGTTGATGGCAAAGGCAATGAATCGCTCGGTGGGCAACGTTGTATTTAGCAACTTCGGGGAAATAACCGAACATAAACAGGGCGAAATAGAAGGAGAGCTCAGCCCTATGCAACCCGGTGACGCTGGTATAGCCATGCGCTATGCCAGTTCTGTAATTATTATCCCAGGCTACGGGCTTGCCATGGCACAGGGACAGGGCAAATTATTCGAGTTCGTCAAATTGTTGCAAGCAGGTGGTGTAGAAGTGAGATTCGCTGTACATCCTGTTGCTGGCCGCATGCCAGGCCAAATGGACGTACTGCTTGCCGAAGCTGGGGTGCCGTACGACATGATATTTCAACTTGAAGACATCAACGACGACTTCAAGAGTACCGAAGTGGCGCTAGTAATAGGTGCCAATGACGTAGTGAATCCTGCAGCACGTACCGATAAATCCTCACCTATTTTTGGCATGCCAATCCTTAATGCGGATCAAGCAAAACAGGCTTTTGTAATCAAACGTGGTGAAGGAAAAGGCTACGCGGGCATCGTCAATACACTCTTCTATGGAGATAACTGCAACATGGTTTACGGTGACGCCCAAGCAGTATTAATCAAAATGATCGAAGCCGTTCGCGGCTTAGGGTTAACAACAACGAAATGATATTCAACCAAAGGAACACACATGACTAATAAAATGCAAACTGCTCAGGTCGAAGAATTTGGCCAACCACTGGTGTTCAATGAACTGGACATTCCAACTCCCGGCCCAGGCCAAATATTGGTCAAGACCGAAGCTTGTGGCGTCTGTCACACCGATCTTCATGCCCGTAACGGCGACTGGCCGCTCAAGCCAGCTCTGCCATTTACCCCTGGGCACGAGGGGATCGGTATTGTAACTGAGCTCGGTGCTGGGGTAACGGCAGTAAAAAAAGGCGATCGTGTAGGCGTGCCCTGGCTATACTCGGCTTGCGGCCATTGTGAGTTTTGTCTGGCTGCTCAAGAGACGGTATGCGCTGATGCCGAGTTTGGTGGCTATACCCGCAACGGTGGCTTTGCCGAATACATTATTGCCAACCCGAATTATGTGGCACACATCCCTAAAGGGTTGTCCGCACTTGATGCTGCTCCATTGATTTGTGCTGGCATTACCACGTACAAAGGTTTGAAGGAAACACAGGCTAAACCGGGACAATGGGTAGTGATTTCAGGAATTGGTGGGCTCGGACATCTGGGAGTGCAATATGCAAAAGCCATGGGCTTGCATGTATGCGCTGTGGATATAGACGATGCAAAACTAAAACACGCCACTCTTTTAGGTGCCGATGCGGTGGTTAACGCTAAACACGAAGACGCTGCGGCAGCCGTAATCAATGCGACTAACGGTGGTGCCCACGGAGTGCTGATCACGGCGCCCTCTTTACCCGCCTTTGAGCAAGGCGTTGCTATGACTAGAAAGCACGGCACTTGCGTGTTAGTGGGCATTCCACCAGGAAAATTTCCGACACCGCTATTTGATGTGGTAGCCAACTGCATCACGATCCGTGGTTCATTTGTCGGTACTCGTAGTGATATGGCCGAGGCACTTGCTTTCGCTGCTGATGGCAAGGTCAAGGCCGACATTGAATTACAGCCACTGTCAGCCATTAACGAGGTTTTCGATCGATTGGCCAACGGCGAAGTGCCTTCGCGAGTGGTGATCGATTTCACCGCAACATCTATCTGAACCGAAAGGAAATCCAATGAACACCGAATTGAGGTCGGCTGAATCTGTTACATTAGACCGTCGCAAAGCGCTGCTAACTAACGCACAGATGGCAGAAACGGATCGCTTGACCGTGGCGTCCTGTATCAGTGATATTGCGTTAATGGAAAATGCTGGACGCCCGGTGGCACAGGCCATAATGCAGCGCTGGACACCGCGTCCAGTGTTGGTGCTCTGCGGACCTGGTAACAACGGTGGCGATGGATTCGTAGTCGCCCGGCGACTTGCTGAGGCTGGCTGGCCAGTGCGTGTGGCTTTACTGGTACCTCGGGAAAACCTACACGGATCGGCAGCTCATCATGCCCAATTGTGGCGAGGCTCGGTAGAGCCCTTGTCATCCAAAATACTGGGCAGTGCCGAACTTGTGGTCGATGCCCTCTTTGGTGCCGGTTTAAGCCGCGCACTGGAAGGCGCAGCGGCTCAGATTCTTGCCGAAGCAGCAGAGAGGAAGATGACTCTGATTGCTGTCGATGTCCCCAGCGGCATAATGGGCAACACTGGAGCCAATATGGGTGCAGTGCCCTGCGCGCTTACAGTGACCTGTTTTCGTAAGAAGCCAGGACACTTACTGCAGCCAGGTCGAAGCCTTTGCGGCGAACTTATAGTGGCTGACATTGGCACACCCGAATCTGTGTTCAATCAGGTCAAACCTTACACCTTTGAGAATGATCCTGTGCTCTAGCTCAATGCTCAGCCATTGTTGCAAGCCGACGTCTCGCGGTCATGCCTTGATCTGGGGTGGTTGGCCAATCACAGGTGCGGCAAGAATGGCTGCGCGCGCCGCCGCTCGAATGGGTGCAGGGCTAACGACAGTTGCAGTGCCTGAGACAGCATTGTCCGTCTATGCTGCAACGCTAACTAGTATCATGGTAAGCCCGGTCGCCAAACTCGATGAGCTCGAGCACTTATTAACAGACATACGCTATACAGGGTTATTGATAGGCCCTGGTGCTGGATGCGGCCCGCAAACCCGATTAAGGGTTCTAGCAATGCTTGATGCAAATCGCCCTGCAGTGCTTGATGCAGACGCACTTTCAGTCTTTAAAGATGACCCACAAGTATTGTTCAACGCTATCAAATGTTCCTGTGTATTGACCCCACACGAAGGAGAATTCACTCGTTTATTTGGTAGTAGTGTGGATCCGAGTAGCGACAAACTGACTCGCGCAAGAACTGCTGCCCGAGTCAGTGGCGCTATTATAATACTTAAGGGCAGCGACACCGTGATTGCTGCCCCCGATGGCCGTGCCATCATTAACGCCAATGCACCACCAACCCTAGCCACCGCAGGTGAAGGAGATGTGCTGTGCGGCATGGTGTTGGGATTACTGACTCAAGGCATGGATCCTTTTATTGCCTCTGCTGCCGCAGTCTGGCTGCACGGCGAGTCAGCCAATATTTTTGGTCCAGGACTAATAGCCGAGGATCTGGCCGATTGCTTGCCTGCGGTGCTCTGTCAACTTGAGAACCAGGCTAATACCTCTGCATTAAACCCTCACAAAATGTGATACACGGAAAAACAAATTCTCAGTTTTATAAGCGTTTTCCCTTGCCTGCGTTGAGCATTATAGAATTAGGCTACGGCCTTTCATAACAGTGGGTTGAGGCAAGTCTAGCAGCTCTAAAATGGTTGGCGCCACGTCTGCGATGCTTCTACCAATGCCCACGCGTTATGGGCACGGCTAGGGTTTACACCTAAGTCTTCTAAGATGATCAGTAACACCGGCGATTTCTTCATTTTTTTCTCGGCTCCATCTGCTTTTCAAGTTCGACCACGTGTTTGATAGTTTTTAAAACCGTATCTGGGGTGAGGCTTATTGAATCGATGCCAATCTTTACCAAAAACTCGGCTATTTCTGGATAATCTGAGGGCGCTTGTCCACAAATTCCTGAGTGTTTTTTATTGCGTTGAGTACCCTCAACCGCCATCTTAATCATCTGTTTAACACCGGCATCACGCTCGTCAAAATCAAAGGCGACAATTTCTGAATCTCTGTCTACACCTAAGGTGAGCTGGGTTAAGTCGTTAGAGCCTATGGAAAAGCCATCGAACAATTTGGCAAATTCGTCGATAAGGATGACGTTGTTAGGGATTTCACACATAACATAAATTTCTAAATCGTTATCACCTCGTGTTAGGCCGTGCTGCGCCATAGCCGCCAAAGCCTTTTTACCTTCCTCGATACGGCGACAAAACGGGATCATTAGAATGACATTACTAAAGCCCATTTCATCGCGCACTCGCTTCATCGCAGCGCACTCCAAACCAAAGCCTTCAGCATATGCGGGGTGGCTGTAACGAGCCGCTCCACGAAAACCTATCATAGGGTTGGACTCGACTGGCTCGAAAGCTTTGCCACCTAACAATGTGGCATATTCATTACTCTTAAAATCGCTCATACGTACCACACAAGGTTTTGGGTAAACCGCAGCGGCGATAGTGGCAACGCCTTCTGAAAGTGTTTTAACGAAGAAGTCGACAGGATCAGCATATGCCTTGCTAAGATCAGCAATCGATTGTTGTGTTTTGTCATCAAGCTTTTCTGGGTGAATAAGCGCCATCGGATGCGTTTTAATATATTCGTTAATAATAAATTCCATTCGGGCCAAACCAATTCCGTCAACCGGCAGTGAGGCCAATCCGAAGGATTGATCGGGATTACCCAAGTTCATCATAATTTTGGTTTTTGGATGGTCTAAATTACTGAGGTCGATTTCTTCTATATTAAAATTCAAAATACCTTCATAAACCTTACCGATTTCGCCTTCACAGCAGCTTACCGTAATTTCTTGGCCGTTGGTGAGCACTTCGGCGCCATCACCTGTACCAACAATCGCGGGAATGCCAAGTTCACGAGCCACAATAGCAGCATGGCAGGTTCGCCCGCCGTGATTGGTAACAATCGCCGCAGCGGTTTTCATCACAGGCTCCCAATCGGGGGTTGTGGTTTCGGTCACTAAAACCTCACCCGGCTGAAATTCACTTAAATTTTTCACATCGTTGATAACGCGTACTTTACCCGCGCCTACCCGCATGCCAACCGCCTGACCACGACTTAAAATATTTGAGGACTTGTTAAGATGGTAAATTTTTAGCATGTTATCAGTTTTTTGTGACTCCACGGTTTCTGGCCTAGCCTGAACCATATAAATTTGCTCATCAATTCCGTCTTTGGCCCACTCCATATCCATGGGTTGGTGTTTTCCCTGCTGTTTGGAATAATGCTTTTCTACTTTAATAGCATAATCAGCAAGTACCATAACGTCCTCATCGGTAATAGAAAAATGCGCTTGTTCGTTTGTGGTAGTATCAATATTACGGGTGTATTCAACGGCTATACTGTCGGTGTTAAGCGAATCGGCAAAAATCATCTTTTGTTCTTTTTTACCTAACCGGCGCTTTAATACTGTACGAAAGCCTTTTTCGTAAGTTGGCTTGTGCACATAAAAAGTATCTGGTTCGATAGTCCCTTGCACAATGTTTTCGCCCAATCCCAAAGCGGCATTTATAAACACCACGTCTTTAAAACCGGTTTCAGTATCTAATGAAAACATTACGCCGCTGGCGCCAATATCGCTGCGGACCATTTTCATGATCACCACACACAAATCCACTTTAAAATAGTCAAAGCTATGATCAAATTTGTAATGGATAGAGCGGTCGGTGAAATTTGACACTAAGCAGCGATGATAAGCATCGAGCAACGCATCATCACCACTAATGTTTAGATAACTATCGTTTTGACCCGCAAATGAAGCCTCAGGAGAATCTTCCGCCGTGGCTGAAGAGCGCACCGCGAGAGAAACATTATCGCCATACTGCCCTTTGAGTTCACGGTAGTGGGCGATAATCTCATCGGCTAAGTCCTTTGGTAATTCACAAGCTGCAATAATTGCTCTGGCTTTAGCACCGCGTGCCTGCAAGTCCTTAACGTTATCAGGGTTTAGCTTATCAAGCGCTTCGTGAAGCTTGGGCCATGCGTTGTTAGCGCTCAACACATATTGATAAGCTTGAGCGGTAATCCCAAAGCCATTGGGGACTCGCACGCCTTGTGCGGTAAGCTTTTTATACATTTCTCCGAGTGAGGCGTTCTTGCCGCCCACTTGAGGCACATCTTCCATGCCTATTTCTTCAAACCAACGAATATATTTATTTGACATTTTGTCACCTCTTTGTAAATTCAATTTACTGATGTCGCAAATAATTATGCGCAGCAGTTGATAACGTAAAAGCTCTGCAAAACAGTTCCTGTCGGGGATTACATCAGGGTACAGTGAAAACAAGTTGTGCACCCTTCCAAACCCCACACATTAACGGGTTCTTTTTCATCAGATATTCCATCTCCTACTTGGTAGCTTTCAAACAAACTGAGTCCTAAGGCATTTCGAAAGGCCAGTGCATGTTTTTGCATACCTTAACGAGTCAAGTTCTGTCGTATTTCGGCCAACGTTTTTTGAATAGGATCAGAAACAGTGCTCCACTAAGTATAATTACCAAGCTTAACAACTCCGGTATTACTTGGTTTAAATCGGCCCCCATTTGATCAACATTAAGAAACGCTTGGATCCCTGCAGTACTGGGCACAAGCATACTTACTGCTCGAACAGGAAACGGTATCAACTCTACTGGCCAAGCAAAACCAGCAACAAAAATAATGGGAATAGTGGTCGGCAGTATGTGCAGCACAGCTTGTTCCCTAAACTTAATAAACGATGCGATGGCTACCGTCCAAGCAGCGGTGGTCAATGAAAAAACAGCAATAACCGCCAGCACATGCGCTAGTTGACCCATATGGGGATAATCTTCTCGCCAATAGACTATGCCAACGTAATACAAGGCATTAATAAAACAAATGGTGGCAGCGGCAATAACTAACACTATGCGGTTTTCTCGAATGGACAAATCACAAGGTGAACCTTTTTGTTGCCATGTTCCCATTAACATACAAATCCCTAAAAGCAATGTTTGCTGGAGAACAACAACAGCCACCGCAGTCACTACATAGGTTGAGTACCCCCCCGTTGGATTAGAAGCGGCGCGCAATTCTACTTGAACCGGGTTACTTCGCTCAATGGCTTGATGAGTCGACACTGACTTGCTAAGTTCTTGATTACGGTTAAGTTCGTTAGGCAAGGCTTGAGTTGCAGCACCAAATCCAAGTAACTCTGCACGATTAAACATAAAATAAGCCCCATTACCCAATACTACGGGGGTCACCACTTTACTATGAAGAATGTCGCGTCGAAAGCCGACAGGAATTATCATGCCACCTATCACACTTCCATCCCAAATAGCCTGCTGTAGTTGGATTGTGCTATCACCAACAAATACAATGTCAAGGCCAGGAGTGGCGTCAGAAAGACGAATCAATTTTCGGCTCAAACTACTGTGATCAAGATCAATAATGGCAACTTCTGTATTTCGTAATACCTCAGGGCTATAAGGAAATGGATAATAGACTGAGTATATAATTGGCCCAATCAACACTAACAACAATACACCTCTATCCTTCACTATAGCTGTCAGTACTAACCAATAGGATTTAAAGAAATTATCCACTAGTTACACCGCAAAGATTGTAAATTAATACGTTTGCGGATCCCATATATCGCAAAAGGGAGCGGCACTATTGCAAATGCAATTAAAATACCCAATTCGGTAAGTGAGTAAATCATAGGTGCGCCCATTTCGGTCTGCTCAACTTGCAATTTCAGTAAACTTCGAACTGGCAGAGCATAAGACCAAATTTGTGCCAAGAAAGGCATTGCCTGTTGCGGAAAAGTAATGCCTACATAAGCAAATGCTGGTGCAGTGAAAGCGGCAGTTACAGACAATGCAGTTGAGAGTTTGAGGTTCAAGCTAGCAACCCATATTCCAAGTGAAATATAAGCACATATCATTATTTCCCATGCTAAAAGGAGCATACTCAGGCTTCCCGATACAGGCCACCCTGAATACCCATAAAGCCAATACAAACAGCTACAAGCTATCAACGAAGAAACAACAAAAATAGGCATAACTTTGGCAAGCATCACTTTAGCAATGGCTAATTGTTTGGACAGGATTTGACTGCTTGCCTGTTCATCAAACTCACGGCCAACGATATAAACACTCCATACCATTACAAATACTTGAAGCATTGCCGGCAATAAAGCAGCAATCAAAAAATACTGGTAATTCACAGAGGCATTAAATAACGTTCTGAATTCGGGTTGAACTGGTTTAAAGTTTACCAGAGCTGCAATTGCATGCTCTCCTCTTTTGCGTAAAGAGGTGATCTCGATGCCGGCTGACAATGTGCCCGTTACCTTGCGCAGGCTTTTAGATAGTACACCTGACATCGTCAGAAACTGACCAGAATGCCAAGCAACTATCGTAACCTGTCGTCCTGTTTTAATGTCTTTGGAAAAGTTCTTCGGGATCAATACTGCCGCATAAATAGTTGTGCCTACTTTTCATTCACTTGAGTATGCTGTAAGTATTGAAACAACTCACTATCGGTTGATAACAGCAACGTTGTATTTTCACTAATAGCAAGTTCATATGTTTGCAGTGATCGGGTAAAGGCATAAAACGCGACAGCTTGTACATTTTGATTATAAGCATCGGCATATATTTTTGTCGCTTTGGCATCAGCTAACCCGCGAATTTCTTCAACTTTGCGATAAGCTTCCGACTGTATTTTGTTTAAGTCTCGTTCACGATTACCACGAATTCTGGCGGCTTCGCCTTTACCTTCTGATAGAAAGCGTTCAGCAATTTGCAACCGTTCGCTGATCATGCGTTCATAAATTTTCGGCCGCACACTTTCGTTATAATTAATGCGCTTAAAGCGAATATCGAGCAGCTCGATACCAAATACTTTGACCTTTTCTGCTGCGGAATTAAATATATCTTGCTCAACCAATAGTCGCCCTTTATTTATCGGCACTAAACTGCCAATATCTTGTGCTTTTTCAGCATCAGTAAGTAGTGAATCTCTAAGGGGTTGACGGTCTTTAGAGGTGCGAATAATCTCGATTAATTCATGTTTGGCAACGGCATTACGGGTTTCACTACCAAAAATATCATCTAGCCTTGATTGCGCACTGCGTTCATCACCCAAGCGTAAAAAGTATTGTAAAGGGTCGGTAACCTGCCAACGCGCAAACAAGCTTACCGAAATATACAGTTTATCTTTAGTGGGCATATCTGACGGCGTTCCTTCCCATTCCAAAACGCGCTTTTCGATAGAGTTAACTTCCTGAATAAAAGGAAATTTTAACTTGATGCCCGCATCAATAACCGGCTCACCAACGGGTTTTCCGAACTGTGTAATAATCACCTGCTCTACTTCATTCACCGTATACAGCGCACTGTTTATTGAAACAACCATAAGCACCAAGGCAACGCCACTAATAAACCGTAGAAATTGTTTCATTGTATTGCTTCCTTAGTAGTTAAATTCAACAATGGCAGAACGCTTTGCGCCTTACTATCAATGATAATTTTATGGCTGATAAGTGGCATGACCTTTTGCATGGTTTCTAAATAAATACGTCGACGCGTTACTTCGGGCGCTTTTTCATACTCGGCAAAAAGTGCATTGAAATGAAGCGCATCTCCCTCGGCTTCATTAATGCGTTTTAATCGATACCCGTCGGCCTCTCGAATGCGCTGATCGCGTTCCCCTTCAGCTAATGGAATAACTCTGTTGTATTCACGGCGCGCTTCGTTGATGAGTTTTTCTTTTTCTTGCTGAGCTTGGTTAACCTTGTTAAAGGAAGCTTGCACCGGTTGAGGAGGATTGATATTTTTCAGTTGCACTTGATCAATACGGATCCCCATCACATATTTTGTCGATAATGCCTGCATCTTACTTAATGCTTCTACTTCAATTTCTTGCCGACCAATCGTTATCACCTCATCTACCGTGCGATCGCCTACCACTTCCCGCATGACAGATTCTGATACGTAGCGCAAGGTACCTGCAGGGTCACGCACCTCAAACAAATAATTTTTGGGATCGGCAATACGATATTGCACAACCCATTCAACTAAGGCAGTGTTTAAATCACCCGTCACCATTTGGGTTTCCCCTATCTGATTGTTTATCAGACTGATTTTAGACTTATCCGACATATAAAAACGATTGGGGGTTATATTTTGATCAGGATCAGTCGCACCGGGTGTAGAAAAACCAAACTCTTGTTTTAGTTGCCGTTTAGTGGGGACTATATTGGCTTGGTCAATGCCTAAAGGTACTTTGAAGTGCAAACCTGATGGCTTAATTACTTCAAATTTACCAAATCGCAATACCACCGCTACGGAGTCACTCGGCACTGTATATAAGCTAGTGTAAGCCGTGAATACGACCAATAGCACAATAAAAATAGTCAGTACGGTTTTAAATTTCCCTTTCGGCAACCCTTTTTGAAAAACGGTAAACAATGCTTGCCCTACTTTTTCCATGGCAAGTTTTCGCTGGGCGTCTTCTTTTTTGCTTGCTTCATTTGATGTAGACATTGCTTATCCTGATTTAAGGTTTATTAGTCATCACTTCCAAGGCTGCTTGATACACGCCTTGATACACGTTGTAATAGCCCTTTTACCTCTTTAGCTAATTTTTGTATTTCTGGCTTATCCGACACTTTTAATAAGGCTTCTGGATCCATAAAAGCCACCGTTATAGTGCTATCTATTTCTTCTCTTATCACGACGTTACAAGGCAGCAGTAGGCCTATATCAGCATCGGCTTCAATGGCACGAAGTGCCAATGGTGGATTACATGCACCAAGAATACGATAAGGCCGATGCTCAACATTGATCTTCTCTTTTAACGTTGCTTTGATGTCTATATCAGTAAGTACACCAAAACCCTCTTTTTTGAGTGCCTCAATAACACTGGTGATCACTATATCGAAGGGCATTTGTAATTGAAGACTAAATCCGTACATAGGTAACTCCTATATGATGGCTGGACATATATTAATAGAAAACTGCCATATAGACTTTATCGTTGTATTTAGGATTGTTCTGTACGTTAACGTACTTAATGAAATGTTTTTTACCATCTATGTAGTAGTAAGTAATAAGACAAAAGAAGCATCTTTATACCCAATTTCACTCACTGTATCGCCCGATAGATTTCATGCCAAAACAACCGGATGGATGTTCGACAGCGCACAGATGTTCAGTCAGTGGAGTGAGATACTTATCTCATTGAGCAATATCATCAAAAATTTATACAATGTAAAATAATTGAACAGGAGCCACCCATGAAAATTACCTCTTTATTACCACGTCAGGAAGTACCTTCGCTCGATAACCCGTTAGTAGGAGGAAATCGATTTATATTGGGATCCGCCCCCGCTGAAAACTTTGATATGCTGTTGTTTTATCGCGGTCTACACTGCCCTATTTGCGCAAAGCAATTGACAGAATATGAAAAGCATTCAAGTGAATTCGCTGATCGTGGAGTAAATATTATTGCCGTAAGCACAGACACCGAAGAGCGCGCGATAAAAATGACAGAAAAAGTACACGCCAGTGGCGTAAAGGTGGCTTACGGATTGAGTTTGCAAGATGCACGAGACTGGGGGCTTTATCTTAGTGAATCACTAGGAAAAACGTCTACCGGTATTGATGAGCCCAAGCTATTCAGTGAGCCAGCCCTATATCTGATCAAGCCAGATGGAACACTTTATTATGCGACTGTTCAAACAATGCCCTTTTCCCGACCCTCGGCTTCAGACATGCTAGGTGCAATTGATTATGCAATTAAAGAAGATTATCCAGCGCGTGGCGAGTATTTAGGCCCAATTTGAACGTTATCTCGTGCGACAGATGTGCTAGCAAACCACTAACTGGCATCGCATAAGCCGAAGCAACCTCATCATTGCAATCGCACAAAATATCAGGAGATCATACGATGATAATATTACATACATTACCACAGTTACCTTACTCATTGGACGCACCACCATGAAAGCATCCGACTTATTCGTAAAAGCGTTAGAGAATGAAGGAGTCCAATACATTTTTGGCGTTCCCGGCGAAGAGAATCTCGATTTACTGAATTCATTAAAATATTCAAGCATCCGTTTGATACTCACCCGTCACGAACAGGGTGCCGGTTTTATGGCGGCAACTTATGGTCGTTTAACGGGCCAGCCTGGCGTCTGTCTGGCAACCCTCGGGCCGGGTGCAACCAACCTAGTCACGCCAGCGGCATTCGCACAATTGGGCGCCATGCCCATGCTGATGATTACTGGACAAAAACCGATCAAAACAAGCAAACAAGGGCGATTTCAAATTTTGGATATCGTGGATTTAATGCGCCCTGTTACAAAATTCACCAAACAGATTGTCAACGGCAACACCATTGCCTCACTCGTGCGAGAGTGTTTCCGTTTAGCCATTGAAGAGCGACCAGGAGCCGTTCACCTGGAGTTACCGGAGGACATCGCCAGTGAGGAATGTGCGGAGACGATTTTTCCAGTCATTGGTCATCGCCGTCCTCACGCCACGGATGACGTACTGCGCGAAGCAAGCAGCATAATCGAGGCAGTTAAACGCCCGCTGTTGCTAATCGGAGCTGGCGCTAACCGTAAACGCGTTAGTGAGGCATTAACGACATTCGTTGACGCCACAGGCATCCCGTTTTTCACCACTCAAATGGGCAAGGGCGTGGTCGATGAACGCCACCCTCTGTACCTGGGGACAGCTGCCTTATCCGACCATGATTTTCTGCATTGCGCCATAGATCGGGCAGATCTGGTTATCAACGTGGGCCACGATGCGGTGGAAAAACCACCATTTTTTATGTCACATGGCGGCAAACAAGTGATTCATGTAAATTTCTCACCCGCCGAGGTGGACGCGGTGTACTTTCCCCAACTGAACGTGGTAGGAGATATTGCCTTTTCCGTGCAGCAATTGGCGAGGCTTATTGAAAACAAACAGAATTGGGATTTAGCCTATTTTAAAACTATCAAAACAAAAGTGGATCAGCAACTGTCGAAATATTTTCACGACTCCCGCTTCCCGATGCTACCACAACGCCTGGTGCATTTGCTGCGGAAAATCCTGGCGGAGGATGCGATTCTCAGCCTGGATAATGGCGTGTATAAAATCTGGTTTGCCCGAAACTACCCATGTTATTCCGCCAATACCATGTTGCTGGATAATGCACTGGCCACTATGGGCGCTGGCCTGTCCGGTGCCATGATGGCTAAAATGCTATACCCCGACACCCAGGTCGTGGCGGTTTGTGGCGATGGTGGCTTTATGATGAATTCGCAGGAGTTGGAAACCGCGGTCCGGCTAAAACTGAACATCGTCGTAATTATTCTCAATGACAATGCCTATGGCATGATTAAATGGAAGCAGCAAGCCATGGGTTTCGACAATTTTGGCCTGGATTATGCGAATCCGGATTTTGTTACCTATGCCCAAAGTTTCGGTGCCCATGGCTATCGAATAAAAAACGATGAACACTTTCAACAAACCTTGGATACCTGTTTAACGACTTACGGTGTTCACCTTATCGAATTGCCCGTGGATTACTCACTCAATCACGAAATCCTCAACGTTTTGCTTAAGGAGAAAACATGTCAACTATAAATACAGAAGACAAAAATACAAGAAACATCGTGAAAGTACTACGACCTTATGATCAAAGCTTCATTCGTGAACTTGCCATGGATTCTACCGAAACGGTCATGGCTGCTCTGGGCAAGGCGCATCAACTCTTTCAAACATCATCACGATGGCTGACACCGCATCAACGCATTGAAATTCTGGAACGTACGGTTGCGCTGATGCAGGAAAGAGTGGGATCACTCACTCAAACGGCTTTAGAGGAAGGCGGTAAGCCTTATGCTGACTCAAAAGTTGAAGTACTGCGCGCGATTGCCGGGGTTAAGATAGCAGCGCAAACCATTTTTCAACTCGGCGGCGAACAAATACCTATGGGGCTAACTGAAGCGACGCGAAACCGCATTGCCTTTACCATTAGAGAGCCCATTGGTGTGGTGGTGTCCATTAGCGCATTTAATCATCCCTTGAACTTAATAATTCATCAGACCGTAACCGCTTTTGCCGCTGGTTGCCCAGTAGTCATTAAGCCGGCCTCCACGACGCCTCTGTCTTGCTTAGCGTTTATCGCGTTGCTAAAAGAAGCCGGTATGCCAGAAGATTGGTGTCAGGCTGTGGTTTGCGATAATGACAGCGCACAACAATTGGCAACGGATCCGCGGGTAGGTTTTCTGTCGTTCATTGGCTCTGCTAAGGTTGGTTGGCAACTGCGTTCCAAGTTAGCGGCTGGGACACGTTGCGCCATGGAGCATGGCGGGGTTGCGCCTGTTATTGTCGATCGAAACGCTAATGTTGAGGCGATGCTGCCATTGTTGGTAAAAGGCGGTTTTTATCACGCAGGGCAAGTTTGCGTTTCGGTACAAAAGGTATTTGTGCATGAGGATGACTGTGATGCTATCTCATCTGCCCTGGTAGTGTTGACCGATAAACTGATAGTGGGTGATCCAGCCAGCGACCAGACAGAAGTGGGCCCGCTGATCAAACCAGAAGAAGTCGATCGCGTGGAAAACTGGGTGAATGATGCCCTAGCAACGGGAGGCCAACTGCTATGCGGTGGCAAACGCATATCCGATACCTGCTTTCAACCCACCATCATTCTGAATCCGGTCGAATCAACCAAGGTCTCAACCGACGAAATCTTCGGCCCGGTGATCTGCCTTTACACCTATACTGATCGAGACCAAGCGATCAAGGCCGCGAATTCCCTGGACGTACATTTCCAAGCTGCTGTATTTACACGTGATATCGATGTTGCCCTGGATAGCGTACGCAAACTGAATGCCACCGCAGTCATGGTAAACGATCATACTGCGTTTCGTGCCGACTGGATGCCTTTTGGTGGTCGGGACAGTTCAGGTATGGGCATGGGCGGCATCCCCTACTCGATTCACGAGATGACACGGGAAAAATTAATGGTTATTAAGAGCACGGTTTTGTAATCATATCAGGAATTTGCAATCTCATAGATTTTCGCAGCGAGTTACCATTATCAATATCATTCATAGGCGGCAGCAAAATTTTGCTGAGTGCAGTGCATGGTGCCAATTAAACGGCTAATCCATTTCTTTATTTATTATGACTCGATTTTTACCTTTATCTTTTGCTTGGTATAGAGCATTGTCTGCAGCCTTTAATAATTTCTCTGGAGTTTTAATTTCTCGACTAATTCTACCTATTCCAATGCTGATCGTTATAGAAAAATCTTCAAATTTTAATTGCGATATTTCTTTACGAATACGCTCTGCTACATTAAATACCTGCTCTTGATTAGCATCTGGCATTATGACTGCGAATTCCTCACCTCCATAACGAGCAGGTAAATCCATTTTCCTGACAAGACTATTGATAGTACTACCAATTATTTTCAATACATTATCGCCTAATTGATGACCATATGTGTCATTTACAATTTTAAAGTCATCTATATCCATCATCAGTAAAGATAACGGTTGATCATTTCTTTTTGTTTCTTCTACTTTCTGCCTTAGAACTACATCAAATACGTCCCTAAGATAGAGACCTGTCAGCTCATCTTTCGTACTCGTTTTGGAGATAAATTCACTTTTTTCTTCTTCAATTGAAACAGGGGATAATAATTTATCTAATATATTTGACATATAATCCATAGTGGCAATAGAGATACCTACATTTCGGTTAAGAAGGTGATTTAGTTCTGACATATGGGCTACAATACTATTCCACAGTGATTTAGCCTCGTCCTCTTCATAAGATTCATGGGTTAACACCAAAAGAATATTTGAATACAGGTTGCCAAAGTATTTGTGCTCAAAGTGTTTTATTTTTTTATCACCCTTAGCGATCGATTCAATATCGGCTAGTAAAAGTGAACTTTCATCGAGATAAATAATATCTTCGAGTTGTTTATTGTCTTCTTTCAATTGACGCTTAACCTCAATAATAGTAAACCGGTTTATGAAAAAAGTAGAATATTTGATTTAAGAGATTTCAACTGTTCGCTAGCGAACATTTATAGAACTTTTTGCTTTTTATGATTAGCGACTGCTTTGTAAAAGCCGCTTCCAGCCGAGAATTTCACAACATATAGGCAGACACACTATCGTGAATCAACTCTGTCTGAAGTGCTACTCAAAGTGAAATCATCAAAATCTGAGACATTATTTTAAATTTTAGTGATTTAGCGCTAACAAATAGCATTAGACGCAGAAAGAATCATGACTATGGAGGTTAAACTTTATCAAAAGGTTTGAGCCAAACTAATAGCACCGGAAGCAACAGCAGATCGGCAAACAAAGCGATTATCATGGCTGAAGCTGTCAGTAGTGAAAAATAAATAGTGGGTACAAAGTTAGAGAACATTAATAATGAAAAGCCGATCACTATGGTCATAGAAGTATAGAAAATAGCGTAACCAATACTGTTATGAGTAAGGTGTATAGCCTTTAAGTAATCTTTTTTTCGTTCGAATTCTTTTTTATAACGGTGAATATAATGAACGGTATCATCAACAGCAATACCCATAGCTATAGCAGCTATTGTAATCGTCATCATATCAAGCGGGATCCCTATCCAACCCATTAAGCCAAAAATAAACGATACGCTAACAATATTTGTCAACATAGCAATCAATGCTATTTTGATCGATTTAAATAATATCAAAAACATGATACTCAAAACAAACACAACCAAGCCTATTGTTTTAATTTGAGAGTCAAAGAGTGTTTGTAGCATATTGTTATAAAGCAGCATCATGCCAGAAAGATGTACGTTATTAGCTTCAAGATCAGCTTCACCTGGCAACTCCTGACTAATTTTTTTGAGTAACACGTCTCGTCGTAAGCCTTTATTAGAATCAACAATGCGCGTGGTCAACCGAACTTGACTATTTTCTAAATCAATATAAGGCGTAATTGTAACATCACGAAATTCCTTAGGCATCTTTTTATAAAGAAGCGCAAGCTCCAGATTATCGAGAGAGTCACCATCATTTATATTTCGGCCAAGTTTCAATATATTGGCGAAAGAAAGCACTTTCCCCGTGTGTCCTAGTGAATTAAGGTAGTTGTGAGCCGCTTCTATTCGCTTCATCTTAAACTCAGTAAACCAATAGGCGTGATCGTTTTCTTCGCTCTTGAATTCATTTTCGAACTCATCAAAAAGCGTATCTGCTTCAAACTGGGAGTTTGATGGTTGGTTATCTACAGACTTATTAGCTTTTGTATTCTCTGGAAAATCAATGATGATATCTAATGGTGTAGTGCCGCCTAATGACCTGTCAATAACTTTCATCCCCTGATATATTTCAGAGTCGCTTTTAAAATAATTAATGAAACTATTCTCTACAATCAGTCGATTTGCACCAGTAGCGCTAAACAGGAGCAATGCAATACTCGATAGAATAATAGTTACTCGGTATTTTTCAGCAATATTTCCAAGTTTACCGATCAACCTAATGTGCTTTTCAAAACCAAAATAAATGGCCTCTGTTTTTAATAAGCTCATTGCAGCGGGAAAGACTAAAAAAGCAATAACGAAAGAAATAACCATGCCGGCACTGATCATCCAACCAAAATTCATGACGGGTAAAATATTACTAATAGCCAGCGAACTAAATCCGGTAATCGTTGTGAGCACTACAAAAAGACAAGGTAAAAACATCGACATGGTTGCCTCAAGCACTATTTCTTTGTGAGAAGAACCCTTATTTTTATTGACTAATTCACGGTAGCGTACACAAAGATGGATCGCCAGAGACATGGTCATTATGAGTTGTATTGAGATAAAATTTGAAGAAATAACAGTGACTTCCCAGCCAAAGTAACCCAATAGTCCAGCGGTAACGACGATTGACAAGGTAGAGATTAATATTGGAATAACGACATATCTTATTTGGCGAAAAACTATAAACAAAACAATGATCAATAGTCCGATAAGAGCGCTACCGTATAGCTTTAAATCATCGCGAATAAAGCTAATCATGTCATCCGCGACCATATTGATTCCACCAAGAAAAACAACCGCTTTCTCCTGATGGCTGCTTAGAATTTTTCTTATTTGACTAATCGTTTGATGGTTCTTTTCACGAAAGCTTTCACGGTGCTTGGCAAGTTCGAACGCTTTACTGTCGAGTAATTGTTGACTGACTTCAGTGAAGCCATCTTGAGAAGCTTGTTGTTCTAATAGCTGGTTGCGTTGTTTGAGTAGCTCAAAATAGATTTGGTCATGCTTATAAAATATTTGAATGGCAGTCGTGTTGAAATCATCACTAACTAAATTCTGTTGGTAGAGTGGACTTGATAAAAACTCATGTTTAATCTTAGCCCGATGTATATCGATGTTTATTGATTTTAATGTCGGAATATTTTTTAGCAGTTCAGGTAATGGTTGGTTAATCGTCTGTAATAATGGCACATTGAGTAATGAAGTAACGTTTTCAACTAATTCAAGTTGTTTGATTTCATGGGTAAGTTGCTCAATATCTTCCAGTACAATATTATCCAGCAACTGACCTTTCTTAGGTGAATAGGTCACTATTAGAAAGTCAGGATTATAGTAATTGCTATTAATTTTTCGGCTATAGGCCAGATCTTTATCGTTCTTGAGCAGCAAGGTTTCAGCGGAAGCATCTATCTTAATATTAAATGCTTGGCTGCCTATCATGGCCACGATGAGTAAAACAAGAAATAAGACTCGATAAGGGTATTCTATAACCATACGACCATAAAATGTCTTAATCATGGAGGCTAAGCTTACTCTATCGTTTTGATTCATTATTTTGTCTTAGTTTTTCTATGAATTCATCGATTGAGTAGGTATTTAATAGCTCTTTATATTGAGAACGTTGGATCTGAACAACGCTTACTCCATCCACCCTGATATCATAGGCTAGCCAAAGATTTTCTTTTTTAAGGTAAAATTTATACAACAACTTGACGCTATCGTTCGAGTCAAGAATATAAGTGGTAACAGCAATTCGTTTTGGTTTATATTGTTCTGCTTTTTCGACGACAATTTCTTGCTGTTTAAAGGCAAACATTGTTTTTAGGTGCGATAACTTAAAGTACTCTACGAATAGTTCGAGATACTCTTTTTTTTGTTTTGGATTGAATTCTTTCCATACGCGCTTGCCAATACATAGTTTAGCCATAAGCTCAAAGTCAATTAAGCCATTAGCGATTGAAAATATGGTGTTTGATTTAACAGTTTTAGATTGTGTAGGATCAACCAAAATCGCTAATATATTGTTAGTTGCGGACTTTACTTGCCCAAGTACTTTTTGCTCATCATGAACGTCAGCGTTGGCTACCGAAATACCAATAAGTATCAAAACGATTCGTGAAATTATTGCCTTTACTAACTTCATTTAAACCTCTGCTATTTAATACCCTACTGTTTGTTTCACTATGGCGGCGCTGAGCATACTGTTTATTTGAATCTGGCTCTAGCCGATTTAAGGGCATTGTTGAGCGAGTTCCACACACTATCCATGTGTACTTTTAAATCATCCCATGCATCGTCGCTGGCGTATTTAAGTTCAGCAAGTTTACTGTTGGCCGTTTCTTGCATCGATCGCAGTTCCTCGATTTGTTTGTAGTACTCAAGTTGTAAATCGGCTTCAGCTTGATCAGCTTTTGCTTTGAGCTTGTCGATCTCTGCGCCCAACTCGTCCAATTGCGCTTGAAGTTTTTTTTGGTAAGCTTCTTTCATGTGCATTATTATTCTCCTTTTATGATTTATATTAAAATTGAATGGCTAGTCTAAATAATTTAAATGCATTTTATGGCTCCGTACAATGTAAAGCATTGTCCTGCTTACCAGTTAAGCAGGTTGTCCGGCTACGAGAAATCTTTACGGCTAAAGATTTCTAACCCCATGGATTGATAGACAATAGTTCCGGCGTAGGCAATCAATGGATTAGTCTTAATATCAAAATATCGAGATTAAGGGACTTGGGCCATCATTCTGGTTTGACATACTGCTCTTTCTAGGTTGCTGTACATTGATTTTTAGGCACACGGTAATATCCTATTTTTTACGTGAAAAGTATTTTGATCAGCGCAACATGATGGATAAGAACAGTAACATTAACATTGAGAAATCTTAGGTCGCTATCCAAAC
>TARA_R110000737_G_scaffold164641_2_pt1 | contig 49890 bp, 39 predicted proteins | sample TARA_R110000737 | Tara Oceans TARA_R110000737 (sample SAMEA4398027) | marine metagenome | biome: Polar Biome; feature: [SRF] surface water layer (ENVO:00010504); material: water (ENVO:00002006), including particulate matter (ENVO:01000060) such as... | depth 5 m | reverse complement strand
ATAGTATCCCAAGTGTTTCCAGATGCCGGTGGAAAATAAAGTTGACTTTGTAGCGAATTACTCAGAAGTAGAGCGAACGAAAAAAGAAGAATCCGCATAATTGAAGATTTTAATATTAAAACAAATTTACATCACAATATTGGTCTCTTTTTCGAATTGACGATAAGATACGAACACAGCAATCATAGCAAGTGCGACCATAATTCCGAAACTGAGAATAAGTAGTCCAGGCTCTAATGTGCCTGCTATCAGTTCTTTGGTAGCCAAAACTACATTGATAACAGGAATGCACGCTGTGACTATATTCAATTCAATTCCTGGTAATAATCCAATCATGGCAGGTAAAACCATTACGATGTTTAAAGGTGTAATTATGCTCTGTGCTTCTTTGAAACTTTTTGCATAAACAGCAATTGGAATCATTACTCCAGCAAAGAATACCGTTAAGGGGAATAACAACAAAAACAACATTAGAATAAACCCTGGCGTCAAAATTCCGCGAACTATTGCTAAAATTTCTTCATTTTCGACCAAGTTTAACACTTCGATAGAAAAATAGAGTCCAACCAATGCGCAAGTTGCCGCTAACAACCCGGAAAGAACCACTACACACATTTTACCAATTAAAATTTGAAGTCTTGAAACTGGCGTTGTCAACAAAGTTTCAATTGTTCCACGTTCTTTTTCACCTGTAAACAAGTCAATTGCTGGGTACATGCAGCCAATAAACCCAAAGGCTATGAAGATATAAGGTAATATTCCACCTGCCAATTTCCCTATCATTTCTTTTTTGGAAGCAGTGTTGTTGTAGTTTGTTTCTATCGCTATGAATTTGCTTTCATCCAATTCCATGGCTTTATAACGTTTGGTTGCAGCTGCTTTCTCAACATATTCCATATATGCTTTTGCTCGATCCTTTATACCAATATCTGTTGCGTCGTAGTACACTTCGCACTTCACTGGTTTCATTTCTTGTTCATTTATCGCATATCCATCAGGAACCACAATTCCCATTTGAAGACTATCACTTTTTACATCCTTCAATAGTTCCTTCTGATTTGCATAAGGTTTCAAATCCATTTTACCCAATGCTTTTGGAGAAGCTATTAACTCAGCAATTACTGGACTTTCTGCATCACCAACGAATCCAATTTTTATTATTTTCTCCGCAGCGTCTTTTTCAAAACTAGCGCTAATACTCACAAATAAATTCAATATTACCGGGAAGACTAAAACGGGAATAACCACCATCATAATTAGTGTTCGCTTGTCACGCAAAGTGTCTTTAAGCTCTTTTAAAAATATCTTCAAAATCATACTGTAGCTGCGTTTGATGCGTGAATAATGCGAATAAATTCTCCGGTTAAACTACTCTCTTGTTGATTTGAACGGAATTCATCCATTGTTCCATTGAATAGTAATTTACCCTTGTGGACAATTGCCATATCGTCGCAAAGCAAATCTACTTCACTCATAATATGACTCGAAAAAATAACCGTTTTTCCCTCATTTTTACAATCACGAATAAGTGATATGATATTTTCAGCAGTTATTACATCCAAACCGCTTGTTGGTTCATCAAAAACAATGACTTCTGGATCATGAATCATTGTGCGGCAAATAGAAACTTTTTGTTTCATTCCCGTACTCAATTTTCCAATGCGCTTGCTTTGAAACTCGTTCATGTCCAACAACGTAAACAATTTGTCTTTCCGTTCTTTAAAATCTGAATCGGAAACACCGTATAAGTCTGCGAAGTATTTTACTAATTCATTAGGAGTCAAACGCGCGTATAGTCCCGTAGAACCAGTTAAGAAACCAATTTTTCTTCTTGCTTCTCTTGCATGAGCAACTGCATCAATTCCTGCAATTTCTATCGTGCCACTTGTCGGTTTGAAAATGGTAGAAAGCATTCGCATCGTAGTCGTTTTCCCAGCTCCGTTTGGACCAAGTAGGGAAAATATTCTTCCAGGCTGACATTCAAAAGATATATCATCAACAGCCACAGCAATTTTATCCTTTGTCGCAAGTTCTTTCCGTTGGGTTTTTCCGAGTTGAAATTCTTTCCTCAGATTTTCTACTTTGATCATAAAGACATGAGTTTATTCAAAAATAAGAAAATTTTGTTGTTGGCCATTGGCTTTTGGCTTTTGTCTGAAAATCGCCAACAGCCAAGGGCTAAAAGTCAATCTAGTCGCAGATTCGGCCTTTATGAGCACCATTATGGTAATCTTCGTCGAGCTTTTTCAACTCATTGATTAAGTCAGCTGAAGGAGGTGTATTTTGTAATTTCCCTAAATCTGGTTGACCTGCGTCTATCCATGCGGAAAGCCAAATAGAACCGACAGAAATTATTGATTGTTTCAATCTTCTCTCCACCATTCCATCGAGCATTCGATGATAGGCTTGTGAAAAGTCGTATGAATAAGTTTGAATGGTTGAATTCCCTCTTTGTTCAAAAGCATATTTTCTATCCTTAGGAAAAGTTTCAGTGAGGTATTTTTCAAATCCAAAAACAGAATCTAGCGCATAATGAGAGGCTTTTACAATTTCCCATGCCCAATCGTTTGGTTTATCAATGTATTTAGCTTTGCCCACAAAATAATCGTAATCGGCTTCGTTAATTTCGACCAAGCGGCTTTCCCATAAGCCGTGAATTCCTCTTTGACCAGTCATCTGACCGTTGTAGTTTTCAGTTGTATGAAGTGGAACGTGCGCATCGCCAACATAATGACCAATGTCTGCCGAATATTTTAAAATTAAATCAACATTTTTATTTTCAAATGCCCACTTCAATTTGTTTTTCATGACCTGCAAATGCCAAGGAACGATTCCGTATGCTTGCAAGGTGTCTTCGGAAAATTTCGCAATAGCATCATTCCATCTTCTTGGAACAATTTGAAACGGATCCTCACCATTTTTGGAATAATGATCTATGTCAATATAGTGACATTGTGCTTCACCTTCCATAGCATATCTGCGTTTGTCTGGATCAACAGCATGTTCTGTTAAATACTCAATGTGGTCTTTGTAAAACCCAAACATTTGGGGAGGCAAAGTGAAAATGGCAATTCTGTTGATTCTTTTGTGTCCGAAAAATCCCCATTTTTTATAGATGGAATTGGACGTTGGAATCATGCTCATTCCTATAGGAAGAAGCAAAAGCAGGAAGAACTTATATTTGAACCAATTTGCCATTTCGAAGTATAGGAATCACGTCATGTTGATTTGGAGTCAAACAATATTTGATATCCTCATTCAAATTTAAGTTTTTTAAACGTCTTCGGTGTGAACTCGATTTTAAATAGCCAAAATAATTGTCTTTTGCTGATAAGTACAAATACTTTGCCGCAATAGATGAATCCTCATCACTTTGGAATTTCCCCGTACCTAAAAGGTATTCGCAGATTGCTCCTGCACAAATTGTGTCTTCTAAATTGAATTTATCTTGCCACCCAGAACACAAACAAAGCACATTCTTATCTTGTTTTTCTAGCCATTCTGAAAGGTATTGTAAATTCAAAAGAGAACCAACAACTACAACTTCAGCATCTTTTGCTATGTCTAAGGCTTTAGTGCCATTAGTAGTTGACAAAACAACATCTTGACCTTTCAATTCTTCCTTCATGTATGAATAAGGTGAATTTCCAAAGTCAAATCCTTCAACGATTTGTCCTTTTCGTTCTGCACCGACAAGGAAACCTTTGTTTTGATATTCACGAGCTTCTTCAATTGTTGCAACAGGAATAATTGATTTAACTCCATGAGCGAAGGCAGCGCAAATTGCGGATGTAGCTCGAAGCACATCTATAACAACTACTATTTCGTATTCATCTTTGTAATAATCATATTCGCCCGGCGTGAAACAAACCTCAATGTGCTTTCTTGTATCCATACTCTACAAAGTTAATTTTATTTCAAAGATTTTTGCTCTTCCTTTTTCAAGAATTTATGGTCAGCAATGAATGTTCCAAATGGAATTAAGGAAGCTAAAAACAGAAGAACCAATATTTTGAAACTCCATTTTCTATCGACAAAGTTTAAGTAGAGCCATGCCATGTAGGCAATAAACAAAACACCATGTGCATAACCAACTATTTTATTCGGTAAGGGCATTTCGAAAGAATACTTTAATATCATTGTAAACCCAAGTAGGAGGTAGGAGATTCCTTCAAGTATAGCTAAAGTTCTAAATTGACTAATTGAGGTGTTAAATTTCATATTTATTTTTAGTTATTTCTCTACAAACCGCTGCATTTCAAACAATTCGTCACGCAATCTAGCTGCTTCAATAAAGTCCAATACCTTCGCAGCGTTTTCCATTGCTTTTTTCGTGGCTTTGATCATTTTAGCCAGCTTGTCTTGGTCATTATATGAACCTTGATGTTCAGCGGCCATTTGAATATTTTCACTTTGTTCATATTCGCGCCTTTCTAATATTCGTGTGGCTGAATCTCCATCAGCAACTTTTGTCGAATTCATTATTTTTTCTTTTGATTTATTCAAAGCCGTTGGAACTTGATTGTGTTCCTTGTTATAGGCAATTTGAATTTCGCGACGACGTTCTGTTTCGTCAATAGTGCGCTGCATCGAATCAGTCATTTTGTCGGCGTAAAAAATAACTCGTCCATCCACATTTCGAGCTGCACGCCCAACAGTTTGAACCAATGCACGCGTGCTTCTTAAAAATCCTTCTTTATCGGCATCAATAATTGCAACCAAGGAAACTTCCGGTAAATCCAAACCTTCACGAAGTAAATTCACACCTATTAAAACATCAAAAGTTCCTAATCGCAATTGTCGAAGGATTTCAACGCGCTCAATGGTATCGACATCGCTATGAATATATCGACAGAGAATACCTAGTTTGTCCAGGTATTTTTGCAATTCTTCAGCCATTCTTTTGGTCAAGGTCGTCACTAAAGTTCGCTCACCTCTTTCTATACGAATTTGTATTTCATTGATCAAATCATCTATTTGATTCAGACTTGGGCGTACTTCTATAATTGGGTCCAAAAGTCCAGTCGGACGTATAACTTGCTCCACAACAAATCCTTCTGATCGTTCTATTTCATAATCGGCAGGCGTTGCTGAAACGTATATGATTTGATTCAACAAACTCTCGAATTCTTCAAATTTCAAAGGGCGATTGTCCATTGCCGCTTGTAAACGGAAACCATAATCTACCAGATTTAATTTTCTAGAACGGTCACCGCCATACATGGCTTTAATTTGTGGTAATGTAACGTGACTTTCATCTACAACCATCAAGAAATCATCAGGGAAATAATCCAACAAGCAGAATGGGCGTGTTCCAGGTTCTCGTTGATCAAAGTAACGAGAATAGTTCTCAATTCCAGAGCAATAGCCTAATTCGCGCATCATTTCCAAATCGTATTCGGTTCGCTCCAAAAGACGATTGGCTTCTTCAATTTTCCCTTCAGCTTTAAAAGCGTCAACCTGCAATTGCATATCAAAGGCAACTTCATCTATTGCTCTTCGTGTTGTTTCTGGACTACTAACAAATATGTTGGCTGGATAGATATTTATATCCTGTAGAATTTCTATTGTACTGTTGTTTATAGGATCTATGGTTGATATTTTTTCAATTTCATCACCCCAAAATTCAACACGCAATGCATAATCAGCGTAAGCCAAGTAAATATCAATTGTATCTCCTTTTACCCGAAATTGACCACGATTAAACTCAACTACCGAACGCGAATAGAGGTTTTCGACCAAACGAAGTAAAAATTTATTTCTTGAAATCGTTTGCCCAACTTTTATGGGCATTACGCTTTTCGCGAATTCATTTGGGTTTCCAATACCGTAAATGCATGATACGGATGAAACGACTATTACATCTCTTCGACCAGAAAGTAGAGCGGAGGTGGCTGAAAGTCGCAGTTTTTCTAATTCATCGTTGATTTGTAAATCCTTTTCAATGAAGGTTCCGGTAACTGGTAAATACGCTTCTGGTTGGTAATAATCGTAGTAGGAAACGAAGTATTCGACTGAGTTCTCAGGAAAAAACTGTTTGAACTCACCATACAATTGAGCAGCAAGTGTTTTATTGTGACTTAAAATTAAAGTCGGTCGACCTACTTCTTGGATCACATTGGCAATCGTAAATGTTTTACCACTTCCAGTAACACCCAACAAAGTTTGACCAAAAAGTCCTTCTTTCAATCCGTTCACCAAACTTTTAATTGCTTCAGGTTGATCACCAGTAGGTTTAAAGTCAGATTGAAGGTTGAAATCCATAGATTTTTTTGACGTAAATTTAAGAATAATGACCGCTTCGCCCAATTAAACAGAGAGTTTAATTATCTTTACTTTTCTTAAGTTTTCTTCATGATTTGGATAGTATTTATTTTACTGGTTTTCGGTTTATTGGCTTTGGATTTAGGCATTTTCCATAAAAAGGACCACAAAATCAGTATGAAGGAATCCTTGATTTGGACCTCAATTTGGGTTTCTATAGCCATGCTGTTTGGGATAGCTATATATTGGATTTATGAAGTAAATTGGATGGGCATCAATAAATTAGGAATCCCAGCTTGGGAAGCTACTCTGGATTATTACACAGGGTACTTAATTGAAGAATCTCTTAGTTTAGATAATATTTTTGTTATGGCCTTGGTGTTTAAATTCTTCAAGGTAGACCTTAAGTATCAGCATAATATACTTTTTTGGGGAATTATTGGGGCTGTCGTTTTTCGATTAGCGATGATACTTGTTGGTGCGGCTTTCGTTCGAAATTTTGAATACGCAACTTATGCATTTGGGGCAATATTGGTTTATTCTGCAGTTAAGATGCTATTGGAGAAAGAAGATGATCACGAAAATTTTAAAGAGAGTTTTCCCGTACGAATGTTATCCAAAGCTTTTAAAATAGATTGGTCCATAAATGATGGTCGCTACTTCGCTCGGGAAAACGGAAAACGTGTTGTCACTTCTTTATTCGCAGCTTTGATCGTTGTTGAATTCTCAGATATCATCTTTGCAGTGGATTCTATTCCAGCGATATTCTCAATTACAACGGATCCATTTATTGTTTTTACCTCAAATATTTTTGCTATCCTCGGATTAAGAAATTTGTACTTTTTCTTAGCGGGAATGCTCGACAAGTTCCATTACATGAAGTACGCCCTTATTGGCGTTTTATTCTTTGTCGGTATCAAAATGTTGATTGTACATTATCTTGAAATACCGACTAGTATTTCATTACTAATTATCCTTGGCTTACTTACTTCCGGCGTATTATATTCAATTTATAGTGCACGACACGAAAAAGCTTAATTATTTCTTTTGAGAAAAATCCTACATATCGACATGGATGCTTTTTATGCTTCTGTTGAGCAAAGGGATAATCCAGATTTACAAGGTTTGCCGGTTGCCGTTGGTGGAGGAGAAGATCGTGGTGTTGTTGCTGCAGCAAGTTATGAAGCACGAAAATTTGGTGTGCGCTCTGCGATGAATGGTCGGCGAGCCAAAGAGCTTTGTCCAGAATTAATTTTCGTTCGACCAAGATTTGAAGCGTATAAAGAAGTTTCAAACCAAATCCGCATCATTTTTGAAAGATATACCGATATCATAGAACCTCTATCCCTAGACGAAGCTTATCTTGATATTACAGAGAATAAAATGAGAATGTCTTCGGCTACTTTCATTGCACAAGCCATTAAAAACGACATTTTCAATGAAACTCATTTGGTTGCTTCTGCTGGCGTTTCTTACAATAAATTCCTGGCAAAATTGGCTTCTGACGAAGACAAACCGAACGGGTTATTCGTCATTCCACCTGAAGATGGGAAAGCGTTTGTTGAGAAGTTGCCAATTCAAAAATTTCATGGAGTTGGAAAGGCTACGGCAACTAGAATGCAAGAGTTAAACATATTCAAAGGAAAGGATTTACTGGCATTCGAAGAAAATGAGTTGATTCATTATTTTGGAAAAAGTGGCGCTTTCTTTTATCAAATTGCGCGAGGAATTGACAATAGAAAAGTAGTGGCAGAACGCCAACGAAAATCGGTTGGTGTAGAAACAACTTTTACAGATAACATTACCGACGATTTGGAACTTTGGGAAGAAGCAAGACGATTGCTAAGCACCTTATGGAAACGACTAGAAAAGTCAGAGAAAAAAGGCAGAACCATGAGTTTAAAACTGCGTTCATCCGATTTTCAAACCATAACCAAAAGTAAAACTGTGGAAGCGGATATCGAAACTGAATCAGAATTAATCGATTTAGCCGTTCAAGTCTATAATTCAGTTTTACCCTTGACAGATGCAATCCGACTAATAGGTTTTTCCTTAAGTGGATTCGATAAAGAAGAACCAAAAGTTAGTTTGCAGCAGACAATTGATTTTTAAAGAACAATAGGTAATTGACCATTGTTAATTATCCAATATCAATTTAAATTTCTCCATTAAACAACTATCTTTGCACCGAATTAAGAAAGCATGAAATATTACAACGACATATTAGAAACCATCGGAAACACGCCTTTGGTGCGATTAAATAAAATCACTAAAGAAATCGACGCGCTAGTTTTGGCGAAAGTTGAAACAACGAATCCTGGAAACTCCGTTAAGGACAGAATGGCTATCAAAATGATTGAAGATGCGGAAGCTGATGGTCGTTTGCAGCCAGGTGGAACTATCATTGAAGGTACTTCTGGAAACACAGGAATGGGTTTAGCACTTGGAGCTATTATCAAAGGATACAAATTGATTTGTGTTTTAAACGACAAACAGTCCAAAGAAAAAATGGATATTCTTCGAGCAGTTGGTGCTGAAGTTGTTGTTTGTCCAACAGCCGTTGAGCCAACTGATCCTCGTTCTTATTATAGCGTATCAAAAAGATTGGCTGTTGAAACACCAAATTCTTGGTACGTTAATCAATATGACAATTTATCAAATAGAATAGCCCATTACGAGTCAACTGGTCCTGAAATTTGGGAACAAACAGAAGGAAAAATCACACATTTCGTTGTAGGCGTTGGAACAGGAGGAACTATATCTGGAGTTGGAAAATACTTGAAAGAGAAAAACCCGAACATTAAAATTCTAGGAATCGATACTTATGGTTCTGTTTTCAAGAAATACAAGGAAACTGGAATTTTTGATGAAAACGAAATCTATTCCTACATCACAGAAGGTATTGGTGAAGATATTTTACCAGCCAATGTTGATTTTGATATTATCGATCATTTTGAAAAAGTAACGGATAAAGACGCTGCAGTTTATACAAGAAAAATCGCTCGTGAAGAAGGGATTTTTGTAGGAAACTCTGCAGGTTCAGCTGTTAAAGGTCTTCTTCAAATGAAGGATATGTTCAAGAAAGACGATGTCGTTGTTGTTTTATTCCATGACCATGGAAGTCGATATGTTGGGAAAATGTTCAACGACGATTGGATGCGTGAAAGAGGATTTTTGGAAGAAGATATCAAAACTGCTTCAGAATTAATTTCTAAACATGAAAATCAACCTTTGGTGACTTTGTTCGGTGAAGAATTGGTTTCACATGCTGTAGCTAAAATGCGTCAGTTTGGAATTTCTCAAATACCAGTGTTAAAAGACAATACATTTGTTGGTTCATTGGATGAAAGTCATATTTACTCAGTCTTGGTAGATAATCCACAATTGATTGATTCGCCAATTTCAAGCGTTATGCAAGCACCATTCCCTGTTGTTAAAGCAAATGCTAGTTTAGAAGAAGTTTCTCGTTTAATCAATGAGAAAACGGCTGCAGCTTTGGTTGATTTAGGCGAAGGAAAATACCATATCATCACGAAATACGATATCATTTCATCTTTAGCATAAATGATTTTTAAGGACCAAATGGGGCAGGAGTTGGAATTAAATGTTCCAGCAATCCGTATTGTCTCTTTGGTTCCTTCTCAAACCGAATTCCTTCATGCTTTAGGGCTTGAGGAAGAAGTTGTTGGTATCACTAAGTTTTGCATTCACCCCAAAGAATGGTGGAAATCCAAGAAACGCGTTGGTGGAACAAAAAATGTTGATTTCGAAAAAGTTAAAGCTCTGCAGCCTGATTTAATCATTGGCAACAAGGAAGAAAACGATAAAGAGAATATTTCTCGATTAGAATCTATTTGTCCAATTTGGATGAGCGATATTTCTACTCTTGAAGATTCCTATGAGATGATGCTTTCTCTAGGTGAATTAGCAGGCAAATCTAGCGAGGCAAAAGCAATTGTCGATAAAATAAAAGAAGGGTTCTCTCAGTTAAAACCTATAGCCGCCTATCCTAAAGTTGCCTATTTCATTTGGAAAAAACCATGGATGGCAGCTGGGTCAGATACATTTATTCATCAAATGTTGGAGAAATGTGGATTTCAAAATGCGGTTCAATCAACTCGCTATCCAGAACTTCAAGAAAATGATTTCCCAGAAGTAGATTTTGTTTTCCTGAGCTCAGAGCCTTATCCGTTTAAAGAACAAGATGTGAATGAGGTGGAAAAATTATTTCCTAAGGCCAAAATTGTTATCGTTGATGGTGAGTATTTTTCTTGGTACGGTTCGAGATTATTAGACGCGCCAACTTATTTTCAGCAATTAATTACTTCACTCGTATAAAGTTGTTTTGAATACTGTATTTCAAAAACTCATTTAACGGAAAGTATTCTTTCTTGAAATTAAAATAACCATCTACAATAGCCATGTTTTGCTCGGTATTTGTTATTTCAATTTTAACACCTTCTGTTTTCGAGAAAAAATCTTTGGTAGTTTTGAATATTGGAAGATTTTCCAAAAAGAAAAGAATCATTTTATCACCCTTGATATTTGTGATTGGATCCATTTGACCTTTCACGCACAAAAGGCAGTTGGTTGGTGTAGAAATAGGTTTTACATCTTTCTTCGAACTAATCAAATACGTTTTTGAATCTATTTTTTTAAAGATAAATTCGTTAATACCATTAGATAAACCGTCGCCTTCAGGTTTTAATTTAAAAGCGCTTAGTGCTGGGCTTTCTAATAGTGCTTTTTTGAAATCAAAATCTTTTTCAAAGGTCACCAATAAATCCATATTTGGAGAATAGATTAAATTTCTATCGGTGTTGTTTATTGTTGCACCTCTGTAATTTGCACTTATAGCTTGAATTCTTGGTAGACTTAGGCCGTTTCCCAGCAGTAATTTATGAATTGTATCTTGGATTTTCTGTGGAATTAATGTTGTGTAGAAATGCATTCCGTCAGGTTTCAAAGTATATTTTGGCTGATTAAAAACACGTTTCTCAAGTAAATTCTTAAATAGTTGGCCACTCATTTTCAAGCCATGATCTTCCAATACCAAATCCATATCGGATCGATTGAATAAGGTTGTTTCACCAAACAATTGACCTTTACTTGAAAGTTGAATTATTTTATTCGATTCGCGCAACGCAAGTTTATCAGCAAGTTGACTTTTACTAGGCTCAAATGCAATTTTTTGTGCAATTGAAATCATTTTAGATTTTTGACTAGGTGTCAAACGTTTTTTTCCAGAGAGACTCAAGACAACACCGATTTTATCATTAATCACATAAACCTGATTGCTATCCAAACCTCTCTTTGCATTTTTACGCATAAGATCGGGACGATTCAAGTTATATGTATAACCAATTATTTGACCATCCTCAAAAGGAAGAGCATAAACAACCACGTCTGATAAAAAGTCAATTCCTAAACTTTTACTTTTGCCTGTTCGTTTGCGCTTTTCATTTATCTGCCGATTGACCACATCAATTAAATCAGGGTCATTGGCTTCAAGAATAATTGAAAATGCAGCAGATTTCAAGACAGTTGTACCATCTATTCGCATAGCAAAAGTTGCTTCTGAAGGAACGTGGTATAAATTTTCTATTGGTTTGGTCAATAAAAATTCACGACCGGCAATGAAAAAACACCACACAATGATCAAGAAAAACAAAGAAATTATGAATCGAAAAATTTTCATCGGCATTTGATACGTTAAAATTAAGATATTTGTTGAAATACTATCTTTGCCATATGGGAAAAATCTTGTTTGCAATTTTAAGATTGTTTGGTTGGAAAATTGATCCTCGAGCTCCAAACGTAAAAAAATGTGTTGTTGTTATGGGTCCACATACCTCAAATTGGGATTTTATCATTGGTAGAATGGTCTTCGCCAAATACGATGTCAATGGTAAGTACTTGATAAAAAAGGAGTTGTTCTGGGGTCCATTGGGTTGTTTTTTGAAATCAATTGGTGGAATTCCTGTAGATAGAAAGAAAGGTTCGAATGTTTCAGAACAAGCGGTTGAACATTTCAAGAACAATGAAAAGATATTCATGGTATTTACACCTGAAGGTACAAGAAGTTATAACCCAAATTGGAAAAAAGGATTTTACCATATTGCTCAAAAGGCAAATGTTCCGATATATCTTGGTTACATGGATTACGAGAAGAAAATTGGAGGCTTTTGTGGTGAATTTAAACCAACTGGCGACGTCGATAAAGATATTTTAGCAATCAAAGCTATACTTTCTCAGTACAAAGGTAAAAATCCAGAAAATGGAATACGTTAACTTTCTATCCGTCCAGATTTTTTATTGAACCCATAAGGACAATGCTTACAGCTGTTTTTACAACAATATCCGCGCTTTAAATGATACTTTTCAGTAAAAATGATATATCCTTCAGGACTCCTGTAAAAGTCTTCAGGGTCCAGCTTAGGCGTTTTGGAAAAACCAGAAAAATCATCATTCATACTACAAAGTTATTGCTTCTTTTCAAATAAACTATGCAAGAACTGAACCATCCTTATTCAATTCCTTCACCTTTAGACGAAGTTCAGTTCAATTGGGCGAAAGAGCGCAACTTGAAATTTTTCATAAAAAGAGATGATTTAATCCATTCCGCGGTCTCTGGAAATAAATGGAGAAAGCTGAAATACAACATTTTGCAGGCACAGCATTTGAAGAAAGATGGTATTATCACTTTCGGAGGCGCGTATTCAAATCATATTTTGGCAACAGCCCACGCTTGTAAATCTTTAGGATTAAAATCCATTGCCTTTATTCGTGGTGAAGAGCTAAATTCATCAAGCAATTCTATATTAAAACAATGCTCAGATTGGGGTATGGAACTTATTTTCATTTCAAGAGAAGAGTATCGCATGAAAGATGACTGGGACTATCTGAACGAATTGAAAAGCGAATACAGTTCTTATTTCATTGTTTCAGAGGGAGGGAAGAACTTTTTTGGAATTGTAGGTTGTCAAGAGATAATAAAAGAAATTGAACAACCATTTAATGACATTTGGACAGCAATTGGTACAGCAACAACATCAATTGGTTTGGCAATGTCGGTTCAGGAACACCAAATAGTTCATGCAGTGCCAGTTTTAGCAGGTTTTGATTCGCGAGCAGAAATTGAGAAAATACTAAAATCACAAGGTTTAGGCGAAGAAACGAATGAGGATGTATTTTCAACTATGGAATTTCATCCTGACTTTTCTTTTGGAGGCTATGGAAAAACCACGCCTGAGTTAATTGAGTTTATTCAGGAAATAAAAGAATCCATTAATTTGGAATTAGATCCAGTTTATACAGCAAAGGCATTCTTTGCAATGGTGCATCATTATCAAAACAACAATGATTCAAATAAGTCTATTGTATTTCTGCATACTGGAGGTCTTATTGCTGGTCAAGGACTTTTAAATCAATAAAAAAAGCCTCTCCGAAGAAAGGCTTTATAATTTATTATTGATTCACATTTAGTGAATAAAACGTCTTTTCTGATTTTTGAAGAAGGAGTATTTTAAGAACACTTCAGCAGCTCCAACTGTCTTAGTCGCTTTTCTATTGCCAAATAATGCAGCATCATACGAAGCTCCTATTTGAAAACCATTCATTTTCAACATGAAAGATACAATCAATGCATCGTACATACGGTAATTTAAACCGATTCCAAAAGTTTGTTGCTGTCTAAAAGTTGTTCTTGTAGATCCTTCTTTTAGCAAGAAATCAATTGATGATCCAATGATGATATCTTGCTGTGGACCTTGAAACATCGTTATTATTTGAGGTGAAACCATAAAACGATATTTTCTCGGTTTCAAACTCATGCTAGTATGCACAATATATTGTCTGTACAATTGGTTTGTGATTGATTGAAAGTTGACTCCAGGAGCATTCAAGTGATTTGCAGCAATACCGAAATCAAATTTAGAACGGTTGTCCCATTCTTTTTTGAAGTACATTCCTGCTCCAATATCAAAAACGGTAAGTCTACTTCCAGAGCTTTCACCAGAAATTACAGAGTTGTCAAAAGCAATTCCATTCCATTGATTATCCCAAGTTTGAATGTCAGAGTTTTTAGTTCGATTTATCACACCTGGTTTGAAACCAATAGAGAATAAGCGATTACTTGTCATCTCAAAAACGTAATTAATTGGAACTGAAACGTAATTTGTAGTAATTCTATTTTCTCCAGTTGCGTCGTTTGTAAAGTGAATCCCCGCTCCAAACCAGCCTGAGTTCATCTTTTCAGCACCCATTTTCATTTCACCGCTGAAGGAGTTAGTTCTGAAAGGTTGATCCAATGCAGTCATCCATTGTGTACGGTAATTAGTAAACAAGGTGTAATCTTGTTCCATTGTAGCCGTAGCGGCTGGGTTTAACAAAGAAGGTGAACCATACCACATGCTGTAGTGAACGTCTTGCTGTGCTGAGATTTGACCGATGACGAAAAGTGATATAACTATTGCTATTTTTCTCATTACTATTCCTTATTTTACGAGTGTGATTGAGCCAGATTTAATATTGGTTGTTCCATCGACCAAGGTGTAATCCAAAGTCCACATAAACGTTGCAGGATTTAATTTTTGGCCCTTGTAAAAGCCGTCCCATCCTTCCGATTGGCTAGTGGTTTCCCATAATTTTTTACCGTATCTGTCGTATATTTTAAAGGTCATATCAATGATTCCAGGACCTTTTACAAATACTTTGTCGTTTATACCATTGTCATCAGGTGAAAAGGTATTCGGAACATCAATAACGTCTATGTACTTTACAGTTATTGTAACTGTATCTCTTATAGGACATTCTGGATGCAAACCATATTCCACAACATAATTAGCCGTTACCAAAGGAGATGGATAAATTTCAAAACAGAATCCTGCTCCTATACAATAGTATGGCTCTGGCGAGGTCCAGGCATAAAATCCTGTGCTCATAGAACCTTGATAGTAACCTTCAGCAAAAACATAAGCCGTTCCTCCCATATCAATAGTGGTATCAGAATACGCAAAAACTGAATCTGGGTAGTCTATAACAAAAAGTTGTTTTGTTGTTGCTACGGTCCCAGCTGGTCCATTCACAGTCAATTCAATGTCATAAGTTCCTGCAGCGTCAAAACAAATTGTCCCAGGATCCTCTGTTATCGCATTTTGAGGAGTTCCCCCTTGAAAATTCCAACCATAATTCGTAATCGTTCCGGTTGAAGTATTTGTAAAATTAATACAGTCGCCTACACAAATCAAGGTGTCAAAAGTGAAATCAGACGTAATTTGTGAGAAAGCTGAAAGGTTTATCAGCAATAGGGAAAATGAAGCAATAATTAATTTCATATGTTCTATATAGTGTATATGCTTGCACGAAAGTAAAGAAAAAAGTTCTTTAGAAATATTTTTTTTATTAAAAATGGATTTTTAAGAATAACGGCTCGCCTTTAATAGCGTTACACACTGCTTAGTTTCGGCCACATCATGGGTTCTTAAAATGTTTGCGCCATGTTGTAAAAGTATTGTGTGAAGTACGTTGGTTCCTACTAGGGAGTTTTCAACTGAGACATTAAGAGTGTTTTGAATGAATGATTTTCTTGAAACTCCCACCAATATTGGGCAGTTTAGGATTTCTAACATGGATAAATTGCGAACGATTTTAAAGTTTTGGTCTACTGTTTTCGAGAAACCAAAACCTGGGTCAAGTACAATGTCTTTTATACCTAAAGCTCGGAATTGATTAATTTTTGAGGAGAAATAGCTTATCATTTCCTTCATTAAATTGTCATAATCTGTCAAAGAAGCCATAGTTTTAGGATTTCCTCTCATGTGCATAATTATGTATGGAACGCCAAATTTTGCAACTAGCGGAGGTAATTTTGGATCAAGGTTTCCTGCGCTGATATCGTTTATAATATCTATTCCCTCATTTAACCCAACTTCGGCTACTTCCGACCGAAAAGTATCCAAGGAAAGAACGGCATTTGGAAATTCTTTCCTTAATGCTTTAGTTGCCAATCTAATTCGCTCAATTTCAACTAGAACTGACACTTCACTTGCACCAGGTCGACTCGAATATCCGCCTATGTCGAGCATATCTGCACCTTCTACCAACATTTTCTCTGCTCGATGCAAAATGTCTGATTCTGAGCTTACTCGACTTTTTTCATAGAAAGAATCGGGAGTCACATTTACTATTCCCATGACTAAATTGTCAGTAAATTCTAATAACTTCTCCCGTACTTTTATTGTCATGTTTTGTATAATTACGTACCTTCATCGCTCTTTTCGAGCATACCATTCAAATGAATAAAACTTCAACAGAATATACAAAAGTAATCAATGATTGTAAAGATATTTTTGTAAAAAAGACAAAAGATTACGGCACAGCTTGGCGCATATTACGGCCAAGTTCATTGACCGACCAAATTTTTATCAAGGCGCAAAGGATTCGTACCATTCAAATGACTGGTGAAAATAAGGTTGGGGAAAGCGTTGAAGGCGAATTCATTGCAATAGTAAACTATTGTGTAATGGCTCTGATACAGCTTCTCGAAAGCGATATTACTGACATGGAGCTTGATGAAAAAATAGCGTTAGAACTTTTTGAGAAATATACTCACGAGGCTCATGAATTGATGAAGAAAAAGAATCATGATTATGGGGAAGCATGGCGAGATATGCGTGTAAGCTCATTGACCGATTTGATATTAATGAAATTATTGAGAATCAAGCAAATTGAAAATAACGCTGGTAAAACATTGATTAGCGAGGGAATAGACGCTAATTATTTTGACATGTTAAATTATTCGGTATTTGCCTTAATACATATTGATAATGAATAGAATGAAATCTTTACAACCAAAAGCAACACTTGCTGGTCGATCGTTTTTATTAAACGCAATATTTGTTGCTATAAATATTATCGGTTTGGTATTTCTTGTGATGGGATATCACAAAAGTTTTGAAAATCAAGCTACAGTGTACAAAATACTTGGAAATGTGCTCATGGCTCTATCCATTGTAGGAATTATAATTTTCAAAGGTAGATTAATGATGAATAATGTTGCTCGCGTGCTTGTGGGAGGTTTATTCATCGTTTCTGGACTTGTAAAAGCGAATGATCCTATTGGTTTTGCTTATAAACTCGAAGAATACTTTGAAGATGGTGCTTTAGCATACAGAATCAAAGAATGGTTTGGAATGCCAGAATTTAGTTTAGAATTTCTAATACCATTGGCATTAACATTTTCTGTAGTTATCTGCGTAATAGAGATTGTACTTGGAGTGCTCACAATTTTTGGACTAAAAATGAAATGGGTTGGATCGCTTTTGTTAGCGATGATGCTATTTTTCACCTTTTTGACTTGGCACACTGCAAATTGCGATGGGTCAACGACTTTTAGAGATCGAGATGTTTACAAAGCAACAAGTTCAGTTGGTCAAGATAAAGCCGCTGCAGCAAAGGATAATGAAGCTATTACGCTAATATCCACGAACAGCAAAGAAATCGTTATTGACGAAATGAAACAACCTCAATGTGTTGATGATTGTGGATGCTTCGGAGATGCACTCAAAGGTTCACTTGGTCGATCATTGACACCAAAAGAATCTATGTGGAAAGACATAGTATTGACCTATTTTGTTCTTTGGATTTTTATCGCCGCTTTCAAAAGAAATACAACCGAAGAAGAAAACAAAAGTGCTTTTTGGATAGCAGGACTGGTTGTTGTCATCTTTTTCAGCTGGGTTTTTGGATGGTTATTCCCAGTATTCTTCGGACTTGTGGCTTTAGTTGGTAGTTCATTCCTTGAGAGGAGAATGCAAGGCAGACTTGCAAATCACTGGACGATAACTATTTTCATAATTGTACTGTGCTCACTGATGGTAACTTATGTGTTGATGTATGACCCGATTAAGGATTATCGTCCATACGCTACTGGTACCAATTTGAAAGAAAAAATGAACGATGGGCAAGAAGGGAAGTACCTCAGCCTGTTAATTTACAAGAATAAAAAGTCGGGAGAAATAAAAGAATACGATGCTTCCTCAAAAGTGTACATTGATTCTAAAATTTGGGAAAATACGGATTGGGTTTACGATACTATGACTCAAAAAGAAATAATCGCCGTTCGCATTCCTTCCATAACCGAACAGTTTAATCCTTATTTGCCGATTGATGGTTTAGGGATAATTGAAAAGGAAATGCCTGTTGTTAAGGATCAACTTGCTGGAGCAATGACAAGTGCATACATTATCCTTGATAAAGCAACGGAATCAAATATGGAGGTTTTATCTTCTGAGTATTTGGCCGAAGATTATCCTGAAGATGAATATTCAATTGTAGACACGGTTGAAATGATGAATCCAGAAGTCAAGGATATTTTGCTTCGTGATTACATTTTAATTACCCCAAAAATAATTTTACTTTCGGCTAAAAACCTAAAGGACGCCAATTTCAGTCAAATCGAACGATATAAAAGTATATACGCCAAAGCCAAAAAAGAAGGAATTCCTATGGTTATGATGGTTAGTTCAAATCCAACGGAAGTTGAAGCTTTTAGGAAAAAATACAATTTCAATATTCCAGTTTTCTTCAATGATGAAACGGAATTAAAAGCCATTTCAAGATCAAATCCAGCTTTGCTGATTATTAAAAAAGGAGTAGTTGTGGATAAGTTCCCGCATCGTTCAACTCCGAATTATGATTGGTTGAAAAAAAATAGTTTAAAATAATATATGAGAAAAAAGATAGTAGCAGGAAATTGGAAAATGAATATGCTTCCAGAAGAGGCGGAGAAACTTTTTAATTCCCTTCTAGTTAAAAAAGATTGGCCAGAAAATGTCGAAATAATTGTTTTCCCACCAGTAATTTATATTAATCAATTTTCTGAATTTAAAGACGCAAACATTCAGTTAGGAGTTCAAAATTTTTTCCCGAGAGAAAATGGTGCGTTTACTGGTGAAATTTCTATCACACAAGTAAAAGCTTGCGGTGCAAAATATGCACTCATTGGTCATTCTGAGCGTAGGGCATTTTTTGGTGAGCACGAAGCTTTTCTGAAAGAGAAAATCGATGCGGCAATGACCCATGAAATTCTTCCGATTTTTTGTTGTGGTGAACCTTTAGAAATAAGAGAAAACAATAAGGAAAAAGAATTCGTTAAAAATCAATTGGTTCAGAGTCTTTTTCATTTAAACACCCAACAAATTTCGAAAGTTACTATCGCTTACGAACCTGTTTGGGCTATTGGAACAGGTAAAACAGCGACTATTGAACAGGCGGAGGATATGCATAGAAGCATACGTGAGTGGCTGGTAGAAAAATATTCTATGGAAATCGCGAATGAAATTTCCATTTTGTACGGCGGAAGCTGCACTCCTGATAACGCTGAAAAATTATTCGCTTGTCCAAATGTGGATGGCGGATTAATTGGTGGCGCATCTTTAAAAGCTGATTTATTCACACAAATCATAGAATCGCATTAATGGATAGTTTTGCATTCCATATCACACTAACTCCTCCAAAACCTTGGTCTGAAATTGCTATTTCTTGGTTATCAGATTTTGATTTTAATGCATTTGAGGAAACAGAAACCGGTGTTGTTGCTTACACGGAAATGGCGGATGAAAAAGTACATGCTTCAATTCAAAGTAAAATAAGTGATTGGGCAAAGGAAAATGATATTACCGAATCCGTGGAAATAGAGAGAATTCCGCAACAGAATTGGAATGCAGTATGGGAATCTGATTTTCAACCCGTTAATGTCGAAGATAAACTACACATTGTTGCTCCATTTCACGAAAAACCGAAAACAGATGGTTTAGTTATAGAGATTCAACCTCAAATGTCTTTCGGAACTGGACATCATCAAACTACATGGATGATGAGTAAGGCATTGATCGAGTTGGAATCTATTCCATCCGATGTTCTCGATATGGGAACCGGTACCGGAATTTTAGCCATTCTTGCAGAAAAGCTAGGAGCAAGTGACATCCTTGCCATCGATATTGAAGAATGGTCTGCCGAGAATACTCGAGAAAACGCAATTCGAAATTCATGCAAGAACATTACAACGTTGCATGGTGATATTGATTTAATCAAAGACAAAAAATTTGGTTTGATTCTTGCCAATATCAACAAGAATGTACTTAAATCACACCTAGGGCGTTATAAGGATAGCTTAAATAAAAATGGTATCTTGATGCTTAGTGGTTTTTTTGAGACGGATGTTCCTGAATTATTTGAACATTCGGAGCGTTTAGGTTTCGTTATACAAAAAACGTTTGTTAAAGAGACCTGGGCTGCACTTCAATTAGAATTAAAAAATTAATGGAATGACAAAATCAACCTTATTTCTCTTCTTTATTCTTTTAGGAATGAATGCTTTGGGCCAAGTCTTTTCTTTGGATAAAGAAAAGTTTACCAAGGAATTTCATAAGATCTTGTCAGATTACAACAAAGGTGACTTTAGTGATTTTTCTAAAAAAGATTTACCAAAATTCATCATTGAGTCAAATGGCTTTTCAGAACAGATGTTTACAACATTGGTCAATACATCGAATTTAATTTTAGAAAAAAAACTAAAACCATACCCTGAGCTGTATAATTATGTTTATTCCATGTATTCCTTGGCATTGAACAAGCAAAATACGGAAAGTGTAAATGCATGGCATGCCACTGTAGATAAAATGCTTGACGCTCGAAACGTGAAGAAGTTTGAGGATTTCATTGAACTTTCATCGAATTTTTTCTCGAAAGGAATTTTATCTGAAGCGTCAAATTATACTTGGTATTATTTAGGCGGAAAATATACATTTGATAGTGATGATAAGGCTTTCATTCGGTTTGAGAACGGAAATTTGATTTGCCGAGTAGATAATCGAGATAAGAAAGAAGCTGCGGAAACACCTTTTGTAGATAGTATTGTGGTTAAAAACACAAATGGAATTTTTGATCCTTTTCTAAAGCGTTGGGAAGGAAATGGCGGAGTGATTACATGGGAGAAAGTCGGATTATCTCCTAACGAGAGTTACGCCGATATTAATTCGTACAAATTAGCTTTAAAATCTCCGAATTTCACAGCAGATTCTGTAATGATACACACGCCTTATTTCCAAAAGGCTATAATGGGGCAATTAACTGAAAGAGCATTCGTAATCAACCGTGAAGAAGATAAAATATTCCCTCAATTCACTTCATATGATCAGAAATTGAGCATCGTAAACTTGAGACCAAGTATGAATTACACGGGTGGGTTTTCAATGAAGGGTAGTAGGTTTGAAGGTTATGGGACTAAACAAAATTTAGCTGTTCTCACCATTTTACAGGATAAAAAGCCATTCATAATTGCAAAATCTACCCTTTTCTATGTCGATGAAAAAAAGATTCAAAGTTCTGGAACACAGTTTTTTCTAAAATTCGGAGAAAACGATTCCATTACTCATCCTGGTGCTGATTTGCTTTTTATTGAAGAAAAAGGTCTCTTAGAACTAAGTAGAACGAATTCAGGTCTGGGACAAGCACCGTTCAGCAATTCATATCATCAAGTCGATATGTATATACCAAAAATCGTTTGGGAAGAGGGTTTCAAAGTTTTGGATCTCGAGTTTGCATACGGAACGAGTCAAGATCAGCGAGTAGCTAAGCTAGAATCGAAAAATTACTTCGATGCTCGCCTGTATCAGCAAGTTCAAGGGATGGAATCAACACATCCTTTGGTAGCGATATTTGAATATTCATACAAATACGATGAACAAGTAATTCAAGAAGGCAAACTGGCTTCAGCACTAGGAAAAACAGTTTCGCAAGCAAAACCATTACTGTTAGATTTAGCTCGTCTAGGATTTATCTCCTACGACACTGAGCTAAAAGAAATTCGCATAAATGAGAAACTGATAAGTTTTGTCGAAGCGAGATCAGGAAAACGTGATTATGATAATATCGTTTTCATTTCGGATTTGCGACCAAAAGAATTAAAGGATTACTCACCAGAACAAATCAGTAAAGACCCATTTTTACAAGCCGTTAAGACAAACTACGATAATATTAATTCGGAAAGAAGTCGAATGAAATCATTTGGAAGTATTGATTTGAAAACGATGGAGTTAAAGTTGCAGGCAGTGGATCAAATCATGCTGTCGGATGAACAGAGAACGACTGTTTTTCCTAGAAACTATGACGTTACAATTAAGAAGAATAGAAATTTCAACTTCAAAGGATACATAAATTCTGGTAAATTGGAAGTAGATGCTGAAATATCAGATTTTAGTTATGACTTGTTTAAATTCAACATTAATAAATCCAATAAAACGTCGTTGCATGTTAAACCAATGAGCGAAAAGGATGGTAATCGGGCTATAACCTTAAAAACTGAGATTACTGGAATTGTTGGGGAATTGATGATTGATGATCCAACGAACAGATCTGGAAACAATAAAAAGATTAGTGGTTATCCAAAAATAAAATCTGTTCAATCTTCGAAAATCTATTACAATTCCAAAGAAATTTATCGAGGGGCGTATGACAGTACACGATTCTTTTTTACCGTGGATCCATTTGTTTTAGACAGCTTAGACAACTTTGATGAAAAATCTATGCGACTTTCTGGAGAGCTTACCTCTTCGGGAATTTTTCCTAAATTCCGTCAGGATGTACAAATCATGCCCGATTATTCTTTAGGATTCTCAACGACAGCGCCTGCTGGAGGTTACGCATTTTATGGGACTAGTGCCAAATATGAGAATAAAATACTTCTATCCAATAGCGGTCTTCAAGGATCTGGTACAATTAATTATATTACTTCAACTTCAGTTTCTAAGGCACTTGCATTTTTGCCAGATAGTACAATCGGATATGCAAGTTTTGTAAATAAACAACAATTGAAAGGAATAGAATTCCCTGATGTAACAGGAAATGATGTATTTATAACCTACATTCCACAAAAGAACTTATTGAAAGCACGTTCGGGCGAAAAGGAAGATTTGGACTTCTTTAAAGGCGGAGCCAAAATGAAAGGAACAGCATATGTAACTCCTCAAGGAATGAGAGGGAACGGTTTAATGAATTTCTTAACTGCTACACTAATATCAGATGATTATAGATTTAAGGCAAACGACATTCTTGCGGATACTTCCAATTTCAATCTGAGAAATGTGAATCAGGAAGCAGACGAAGGCAAGATTACGTTTAAAACAGATAATGTTAGTGCAAATGTTTCATTTACAAAACGACTAGGGACCTTCGTGTCGAATGGTGGTTCATCAATCGTTTATTTCCCAATAAATGAATACAAATGTAAAATGGATGTTTTCAACTGGTTAATGGATGAAGACAAAATTGACATGGAGAGCAAGGACAAAAAAGATTTAGCTTTCGACGCTGGAGTTGAAATTGCAACACCAAACTTTTTTTCCACGAATGCATCTCAAGATTCCTTAGCATTTAAAGCACCGAAAGCGACTTATTCTATTAATGAAAAGGTTATTTATTGTGATGATATTAGCTACATCGATATTGCTGATGCGAGAATTTACCCTTCGGACAAAAAGCTTACTGTGCGTAAGAAAGCGAAATTAGATGAGGTGAAAGATTCTAAAATAGTAGCAAATTACATTACTAAATACCACACTTTCGTGAAGTCAAATATCGATATCACGGCAAGAAGAGCATACAAGGCTACTGGAGAATATCCATATTTCGATAAAGATGGAAATATGACATTCATAAAAATGGATGCTATCGGCTTGGATACTTCGTATCAAACAGTAGCAAGCGGAAAAGTAAGTGAAAATGCAGAATTCCATTTAAGCAAAGAATTTGATTTTTATGGAAAAATGCTTGTTAAAGCAGCAAACCCACTTGTCACTTTCGAAGGGGCAACAAGAGTAAATCATGATTGTGGGAAGTTTGAACGCAACTGGTTGTCATTTACGTCAGAAATAGACCCTCAAAATATTCAAATTCCTGTTGAAAAGGAAATGAAAAACTTGAACGGAACTAGAATATCTGCGGGTATCGTTTGGCGTGATTCAAGAGATGCCGACAGTATTCGAATCTATCCAACATTCCTATCTGCTTTGGTCGATAAAGAAGATCCAGTACTAATGACTGCAAATGGTGTTTTACAATATGACCCTGTGAAAATGGAATTTCAAATTGGTCCAAAAGAAAAATTCTTGAACCCTACGGAAAAAGGAAATATTATCCGATTGAACACCAAAACATGTTCAATGAATGGAGAAGGTCTTGTTAACCTCGGTATGGATTTTGGGGAATCTGCTGTGGACGCTTTTGCCGATTGGTCATATGATCAAGAATCTTCCTTGACAACAATGGACTTGACTTTGAACATAAAAATGAACGTCGAGAAAAAAGCATTCGAAGACATAGCTGAAAGGGTTCAAATGGTTCCAGGTATTCCTTTTATGGATTTGGGTAATATCAATCTTGAAAGAGCTCTCGTAGAGTGGGCAGATTCTAAAGTTGCAGACAAATTTAAGTCGGACTATACGATAAAAGGTGAAGTGAAAAAAATGCCAGAAGTTCTATCTGATGGTATTACTATAAGTGGTCTTACATTACAAAGTTTCGAGAATTCGAGATTTCAAGAAAAAGGACTTATTACAACAACAGGTGTGGCTACTTTAGTCAATATTTTTGGCAAACCTGTATTCAAACAAATAGAAACAGACGCATTCTTTTTGCAAACTTATTCAGGTGCTCAAAGTGATAAATTTACATTGCTGCTATCGGTTACTGGAGGAAACTCTTATTTCTTAGATTATACAATGGCGAAAAAGGATGGTGAACTTCGATTGATGACAAGTGATCTAGTTTTTAGAGGTGACATTGAAGGAATGAAAGAGGACAAGAAAAGATCGAAGAATTTTAAGTACGATATGACTCAACAAAACATATTTGTTGTTAAGTTTAAACGACTTTTAGGAAAAACGGAAGAATAACTATGGACTTAAACTACATATTTTATCCTTTAATAGGCTATTTCTTGGGCTCAATCCCAACAGCTGTTTGGTTGGGGAAAAGTAAATATGGAATTGATGTGCGAGAACATGGCAGTAATAATGCCGGTGCAACAAACACATTTCGAGTATTAGGGCAAAAGGCAGGTATTGTTGTTTTGTGTATTGATGTTTTAAAAGGATTAATAGCAACCTTACTGCCTTTAATTTTAATGCCCGACAAACTAGGGTCCGACGCACTAGTAAATATTCAGATGTTAAGTTCTATGGCTTGCGTATTAGGACACGTATTTCCCATTTTCGCCAATTTCGATGGAGGGAAAGGTGTTGCAACCTCATTAGGGGTTATTATCGGTTTACATCCGCCTGCGGCAATTATAGCAATGGGTATTTTCTTAGCAATTTATTTAGCGACTTCATTCGTTTCCTTAGGAGCAATGTGCGCTGCTTTATCGTTTCCACTTCTTCTTTATTTCCGTTTTCATGTTGATTCGATTAACCTAATTGCATTCAGCTCAATTTTAAGTATTGCAGTTGTTATAGCACATCGAAAAAACATTGTACGATTACTAAATAGAACTGAGTCCAAAATGCCTTTGTTCAGGAAAAAAGAATAGGATTGAACCTTTTTGTGAAAACTTTGTACAGATCAATAGACGTAAAGATGATCGGTAAGAAAATATTGTTTTTTTGCTTGACTTTCTCTCTATGTTTTACGATTAACGGACAAACAGAAGCTGAGATTTTAGATCAGGCCAATAAATATTTCAAAGATGAAAAATTTGTTGAGGCCACGCCTTTGTATTTACGTTTGTTGTCTTTACAACCAAAAAATATAGATTACAATTATCGCTACGGTACTTGCTTGCTTTTTAATTCCAATAAGAAGCAAGAGTCCATGCGTTATCTGAAATATGCCACCGAAAGCGGTCAAGTTGATCCTGAAGCATATTTCTATATGGGACGATCCTACCATTTGAATTACTTGTTCAACGACGCCGTAAGGAGTTATGACCAATATGCAAGTGTTGCAGGACAGAAAGCGGCCGACAAACAGGAAGTCTCTCACTTAATTCAAATGTGTCAAGACGGTAGAAGACTTCTGATGAATTACTCTGAAATGGTAGTTTATGAGAAGAAAGAGATCGAAGCAGATAAATTTTTTCGTTTATATGATTTAAAGGATATAGGCGGAAATCTTCTGGTTACAGCAGAATTTCAATCAAAACTTGATAAGAAAGCAGGACATACACCATTAATCTATTTCCCAAAAAGCGCCACTGAGATTTATTATTCTTCTTTTGGTGAAACAGGTGAAAATGGAAAGGAAATCTACCGACGAGTTAGAAAACCTTCAGGCGGTTGGGGAGAGCCAGAATTGGTAAGAGGAAAAGTGAATACAGAATTTGATGAAGATTTTGCTTATAGAAGCCAAGACGGTAAATTTCTATATTTCTGTTCCAAAGGGCATAACTCAATGGGCGGATATGATGTATTTCGAAGTATATATGATAAAAGTTCAGACTCATTCATCGAAACGGAGAATATGGATTTTGCCATTTCATCACCCGATGATGACATATTCTTTTTGGTAGATCAAAATAATCAAAATGGATATTTTGCTTCTGCCCGCCAAAGTGAGGCAGGAAAACTTTACGTGTATAAAATACGTGTTGAAAAACTACCAACACAGCTAAGCATTATTGCTGGAGTATTTGATTCCAAAATTAAACAAAACGCAAAAATTTCAGTCGAGGTTCAAGACATCGCTACAGGCGGTATTATTGGAAAATACGCTTCAAAAGATGACGGTAAAATTATAATAACATTTCCTTCTGGCGGGCAATACAAGTATTTGATGACTATTGACGGGGAGTCGAAAGTCTATTCGCAAAATGTAAATATACCGACGAAAAAGAGTATTAAACCACTGCGACAAAATCTTGTTCATTTCATGGAAAATGGAGAAGAGGTTGTTAAGGTCTTAGACCGTTTTGATGAGGCAGTATTAGAGAAAGACGATATTTTGGCGGCCTTATTTTCAGACAAAGCTCAACTCGATCCAAATTCCCAATATTTTGATTTGGATAAATTAGATGTTCTAAGCCAACAAAAAAAGATTTTAACGGAAATTGAAGCGCCGAATTTAACGCTTGCTGAAGTTGCTGCGGAGTTGGAAAGAAACGCTAAAGCAATAAAAGAAGTTGATACTCAATCGGCGCTATTTGAACAGAAAACAACTGTTCAGTTGGAAAATGAGATGAAGAATTTAAAAAGTTTGGACGAGAAAATTGCGAAAAATGCGGCAGCTTATCGTTCTTCAGCTGAAAATTCAATGTCACGCCAAGATCTATTGCTTGAGTCAAAGAGCTTATTGTCTCAAAGAGAAGAGTCAAAAGATAAGATAGAGGATGTCCTCCTTATAAATCAAAAGGTCCAGGAAAATTTAGTTTTCTTTAAAGATTTAAAGAATAGAGCAAAGGATTGGGAAGAGAAAAGTGCGCAGATAACGAAATTATTGGCTGAAGATAAAAATGCTGAAGCCCTTCAATATATCAATGAAAACAAAGTCGTTATAAAATCTGGGATGACTGATTACGTTGAAGGTTATCAAAATAAAACGTCGAAAGAAATAAGTGATTACAATGTTGAACTAACAGAACTGGGGAGAAAAAAATACAATTATGAAACCTCTTCTAAAGATCTCCAAAACAATGTAGATTATTTAGAAAGGGCACTTTACGAAGGAAACACCAAAGACAAAGAGGTAACCAAAGAGAACATTGCTCTGAAAAAAAAGGATTTGAATGTCATCAAAGAAGAAATCTCCTCAATTGGAAATGAAATTGATACCAAAAGAAAAATCAAAGAAGACTTAGTAGATGAACTCGCTGAATTCATGTCTGTTGAAAATAGTGCCAAACCGACGACGATTGCCAGTTTTCAAGCTGCCAGAGACAAATGGAATCAGCTGAAAAATGTACCATTATCAGCTGATTACGAACTTTTAGCGCAAGCAATTAAGAAGGACGACAATAGCGATGTTGCATCAAATTCTGTAGATGTTGAGGTAAAATCGAACGAAGATTGGTACAATGAAATCAATCCGGGCTACAAAAACTCAGTCGAAAAAATCAAAAGCAACAAGAATTTATCTGAATCCAATAAAGCAGAGTCGCTATTAAAGGCGGAAAGGGAAAATCAAATCGCAATACAAACTGCCATTGTCAACAATTCAAAATTACTAGAGCAGAACCCTAATAATCAAGCTATTATTAAAAATCAAGAAACTTTAACGGCTCTTCTTGAAACATCGAATACCAATTTAGCTGCATACAACGACAAATACGAGGAGGAAAAGGCTGTAGTTTTAGCAAATTCATTGACAGAGGCAACTATCGTTCAGTCCGTGGATAAAACCTACCAGGAGATTTATGATTACTTGAACGAGGACATTGTAGCAGACCAAATATCCAAATTGAATTCTATCAATGACCATGACAAAGGATTTTTGAAAAAGGTGGATGCTAGAATCAAGAAGGTGAATGACCTTTTGAAAGATGAGTCATCTCAAAAAGCTGTTTTGCAAAAAGAGCTTGATTTGCTAACTGATTTGAAATCAAGAAAGGAAACGGAGGTATCTAGAAGAGATAATTCTATTGCCGATATTCAGAATCAATTGGCTTTAGCTGAAACTAAGCCCGTCAACAATGTGGATAGAGCTGGATCTGTTGAAAACCCTTTAAATACAGATAATCAAACGAATTCTTCCGAAACGAAGTTTTCCGACTTATCGGTGAAAGAGCAAGAGACGAACATGCTGAAGATCTTGAATGCTAATTATTTAACTAAAAAAGAGCAAATTGAGAATTCCTCAATAAGCAATGCTGAAAAGGTTCAAAATCTTACTGAATTGAATAATGATGTGCTTGCTGATATAAAATCCAAAAAGAAATCACTAAATAAACGAACTGAATCGGCAGAAATCGCCGCTTTGGATAGGTTGGCGTCAAACTTGAACGGAGACACTAAACAAATTGAAGTGAACGTTCTAGCAGCATATGAAGAGCCTGCTAGATTAATTAATCGCTTGTCGGATGATTATGAGGCTCAAGTTCAATCAATAAATGAGAATAGAAATATCAGTCCGATTGAAAGAGAAGAGCAAAAACTAGCGTTAAATAACAGCCTTATTTCAGGGTTGAATAAAGAAAAGGCAAACTTTGAGAAGTTGGCTCTGGCAAATCCAGACAATGAAAGAGTAATAGCTAAAATAGAGTCCATCGACCGACTTCAAGCAGAATATGCTCAGATATTGGCTGCAAACGAACGAAAATTGGATGAACTAAAGTCTGATTTGGCCTCAAATATTGCCGGAAACAATACGGAGTTAGATAACCTTGTATTCAGCTCGTTGAACAACTCAGATCAGGAGAATTTTGTTCTTGCGAAGGTGAGCACCACATATAAAAAGGATAAAGAAAAAATTGAACAATCCAGCGCTAGCGAAATGGTTAAAGCCAATCAATTAATTGCACTGGACGATGCATTGTTGAATTCCTTGGATGTCGAAAAGCAAAACTTGAGCGCTGCAAACGATATAAGTCAAATTGCCGCAATAGAAAGATTGATGAATAAAACCCAATCATTAATAACTTCAAATCAAACGAGAATAAACGAGCTGGAGGCATTGGCGGTTGCAAATTTAAATTCAAATAATACAAATCCAGTAATACCTGCCTCAACTGACTTTCAGAACTTGACCTATAAACAACAGGAGGAATCCATTTTAAATGAAGTTCTTCCGAATCACTTGGCTAACAAAACAAGTTTAGAGAAATCAATTGAGAATGAAAAAACCAAGTACAGCAATTTGTTGGCTTTGGAAAACGACCTAGCAAACAAACTGGCTGGTGAAAAAGAAAAATTGGATGAAGCATTTGACGCAGCTAAAATTCAAGCAATACTGCGTATTGAGAAAGATTTAAATGCGAGTATTGCCAATAATCAGCTCAATCTGCTCGCAGCAAAGGAAACATCGGATGAATTAACGACTCGTTTAGCGAAAGATTATTTGAAAAATAAGCAGCAATTGGCTACAAATCCGAATTTAACCGAAATCGAAAAGGCGAAACGACAATTAGCAGTAGATCAATTGTTGTTGGAATCACTTGAAAAAGAGAAAGAGAAATTCTCCAATTTAAGTATTGCCAATCCACAAAATGACAAACTTAAACTAAAAGAAAATTTTATAAGCAATGAGATAGCGGCCAAACAAATTGATATGGCGCAATTGAGTGCCAAATTAAATGGTGATGTTGCTACGAAAACAAATCCTCAGAACAATACCACGACAAATACAAAGAATGCGGAGGAGGAGTATAAATCAGCTGTTGACTTAAGAATAAAACTTCTTGGAGAATCTGAGCCAAAATTGATGAATGCCGAACCAAGTTCAAATTCAGTGGATGAATTGAAAACAGAGTTGGCGCAATTAGAAAACTATGAGCGTGGTCTTAAGAATCTTGAAAAAGATTTAATTGCTACGCCAAGTTCTGTTGAAACTAAAAATCAATTGAAAGTTATTGGCACAGAGTTGAAAGAAGTTGAAAAGAAAAAACGTCAATATACTATCACAATTGGAGATCTTGAGAGGGAATTAATTACATCGAAACAAAACGATTCTCCTAAAACTGACAATTCTATAGACAAGATTACTCAGGAAGAAAAGGAACTTTTGGCTAAGCTCGATGGCGATATTACTTCAATGAAAGAAATTCGAAAAATTGAGAAGCAGCTCGGTAAATTGGCTGATCAAAAAGTTGAACGTCAAAATGAAATAATTATAGACGAAACCAAGGATATTACAAAAGATAACGAAGATAAACAACTAGCATTAAGTTCAATTCAGACTTCTTCCGTATCAGAACGGGTTAATAAAGAATTGGCTTTAAAACGTTCTGATCAATTAAATCAAGAGGCCGTTGAGTTTGCTGAAATGGCAAAGAATTCGAAAAATAAAGCGGAATCAAAAGAACTTCTTGAAAAGACATTGTCCAAACAAAAACAAGCAAATGAAATCTTAGAAATTGCCTTAGTTGATAACAAAGTCAATAAGTTGACCGAAGGCAAAATTTCAACACTTTTGACAAAGGATGAATTAGAACAACGAAAAAAATCTTTACAAGTAGAAGAGGCTGGATATAATTCAGATATAAAAAATATAGAAGCAGAAATTAAAGCAACCAAAAACGCTAAAGAGGAGAAAGAATTAATAGCCAAACGGGCTCTTTTAACAAAAGAACGGTCTTTAATTATAGATCAAATCGCATACGCTGATAAAAAAATAGGACAGTTGCCAAGCCAACCATTGGCTACAATTCCTGCCGAAAAGAAAGAGGTAGAATTGACTTTCATGGAGGAGATGGAGTTATCCTCCAGCTTAGAATATATCGAAATATCCAAAGCAGCAAAAGAGGCCATGTTTGTTGAGAATGAAATAGCATTTTTATTAAAATCCATAGATAAGAATAAACAGGAGGCTCAAAAATTAGTTGAACGAGCTGTCGTTGATGGAAGTAGAACAGATAACGCAAATGCGGAAGCAAAAGTGAAAGAAATTCAGGAGAAGGAGCAGCGATTGGTAGAAATGAAAAAAGGCTTAGTTGATAAACAATCTACTATCTCTGAGTTATTCCCAACGAACCCAGATAAAAGATCTAAAATTGAGAACCTTTTAGTGAGAGGCGTGGACCCAATTCGAACGGAGGTTTCCAATTATATTCCTATCCCAGAAAAAGGATTTGAATTGGAAGTGAAAACAGCGAATACTGAAAATAAGGAGTTAGCTGTAGACACTAAAGTCCCAACAGGATTGATGTTTCGAGTTCAAGTTGGTGCATTCTCAAAACCTGTAGCTAAAGATGCATTCCAAGAATTCAATCCAGTAACAGGTGAAAAACGAAGTAATGGTTTAACCGTATACATGGCTGGTTTCTTTGATAAGAGTTCTAGTGCTGCCGAGGCTCAGAAAACCATTAGAAGTTTGGGTTATTCTGATGCTTTTGTCGTAGCGTATTGTGATGGTGAGCGAATTCCATTAATGGAGGGACGAAGAATGGAAGAATCGAAAGCATGTGCGCCTATGCAAATTCAAAACTTAACAATTAAAAGAACACCTAGTCCGAAAGACACAACAAGGCTTATAACCAGAGAATTGGATTATAATAAAGCTTTGGGTGCCGCACCAGCATTGCCAGTAGAATTGAAAAAAGGTCTTTTCTACACAGTTCAAATTGGTGTTTACAACAAACCTGTTGATCCATCTACGATAAAAAATTTAACACCATTGATCACAAAGAGATTGCCAAATGGTCAAATACGATATTCTGCTGGAGTTTATGTTTCTATCGAAGAAGCTATGCCAAAGCGCAAAGAAGCAATTGAAAAAGGAATTTCAGATGCTTATATCACGGCTTACTATGGCAGTGAGCGTATTAGTTTGTCCGAAGCGGAAAAATTGTTGCAAGATCGAGGTATGGATATTATCGAAAAAACAGCAATAGGTATAGTGAAAGATGTGAAACAGAGAATCGTTGCTGAAGAAAAATTACAAGAAGCAATTGTTGAAGTTGAAAAGAAACGTTTCGAAGAAGGAATGGGGATACAATTAGTTTCGAAAGAAACATTCAATGAATTTCCGCGCGACATGTTGAATCGATTTAACAAACACGTAAGTTTCTATTTCGATCAAAATGACAAGCACTTAAAATCCATAATTTATAATAGCGTGGAAGATATCCCACAGATTCACTTCTTGCGTGAAGATGTAGATACAGTCTTTATTCCTGATTACAAAAAAACATTGAATCTAGAAAAAGATGGATATCGAAAAATTGTCTTCTACGTTGAAAAAGGACAGTTAGAAGGCGATGTAGCTGATTTCATTTATCGCTTAAACTATCGAAAAGAATACATTGAACAAGCGGATAACATGAAGGTTGTTCTCCACAATGTGCCATCAAATAATATTCAATTCATATCAGAGGAATTGAGAAATTTAAAGATAAGGTCTGTAGTAGAGTAGTTGTTTAGTCAAACAATCCTTTTAAGTCAATATCTCGGGTGTATTCGGCAAGAATTTGCTTGTTGGTTTGAACTTCTATCCATTGTATTTGATTTAAATTGTTAATCACATAGAGTTCAATAAACATTTTATCTAGGGAATACAAGTAAACGTGATGGGAAGGAATTCTTCTTGAGCCAATAAAATCCCCGTCAGCCTTGAGTAAATCCAACCTTTTCTCTATTGACAGACGATTAAATTCAGATGTATTCATTTATTTTGAACCATTTTATACTTAACTTGTACAGATAAGAAATTAACAACAATGAAATTACAATTGTTTTTTTTGATAATACTTTTTTCCGCTTCCAATTTGTTAGCTCAGAATAATACGAACACGAATAATACGAACACCAATAATTCTGAAAAAATTGAGATTAAAGAAATAAAAGTTAAAGAGACAAAAGCTTTAAAAAAAGAAAGCGCTGGAAAAATGGAGGAGACAATATCTCCATCTTCAGTGGTGCCAGCCTTAACACCCGTTTCAGTAGAATCTGAGAAAGTAATAGGTACGTCTGAAGAAATGAAAGTTTCAAAAGATCAACAAAGTTCTTATGCTGCGAAAAAAGCAAAATTTGTTTCTAAGCAGACAGAGTACAACCAACAACGAACGCAAAGAACATATAATGTTAGTCAGGAAACTGAATTGCAAGGTTTATGTCAACAAGTAGCTGCGGAAAGTCCTGCAAGTTTTGAAAGTTTATTGTTTTACTATGAAACGGGACAGTATGATTTGACGAGAGCGTCAGCACTTTTGAAAGCATACGAAATGAATCCTTTGAATATTGATGTGAGAAAGCAAATGTTGATTTACAACTTTTTACTCAATAAAAAAGACGAAACTAGGGCCGCGCTAATTGATATTTTTAATGCGAATGTTTATCCTACAGCCATTCAAAATTACGGAGTTGACGTTCTCAAAAGCGTTCCTCAAAATGGAATTCTGATTACACATGGCACCGAAGATAGCTTTGGTGCCTTATATGCCGAGCGAGTGTTGCGCAAAAGAGAAGATGTAACTATAATTTGTTTGGATTGGCTTAATTCTCCGCAGTGGAGAGCAAATCTCAAAGCACAAGGCATTAAATTGCCAAATGCAGATTTTATCGATGTGAAATATTTGGAAGAGTTGTGCCATTTGAATCAGAATAGAAATGTCGCATTGTCTCTAACGATTCCGAAAGAGTACTTTTTACCTATGTTGTCGAACCTTTACATTTCTGGCTTGGTATTCGAATACAAAGAAGTACCAACGGATAATTCATTGACGAACGAAGTACTTTGGAGAACGACACTTGAAAAGAAATTGATAGAAACAAAGGATCACGATTTGGTTTTGAATTACATTCCCATGATGGCTCAACTGAGTCGGTATTATGAAAGTCAAAAACAGACCTCGGAAAAGATTGAAATGGACAAAGAAATTAACGAGGTAGCAAAAAGCAGAGGGAAAACGCTAAAGTAATTTATGCGGTTAATAAAAGCGACATACAAAAATCTTTCTGACGAAAAATTGATGCAGGAAATGCAACAAGGAAAGGAACAGGCTTTTCAGGAGCTGTATGACCGCTATGCGCAAAATTTACATCAATATTTCTACCGTAGAATGTGGAAAGACAGAGAAAAAGCTGAGGATTTTGTACACGATTTGTTCACCAAATTGATAAAAAATCCAGATTCTTTTGATACAAGTCGATCTTTTAAAACATGGATATTTTCAGTAGCCAACAACATGACGATTAACGAATATAAGAAACAAGCCGTTCGCTCTGTAGTTACTTCAGGAGAGGAAACCGAATACCAAGCAACTGAAGCAGCTTCTTCTGATAGTTTGCTGCAAGATGGAATGTTTCGTGAGGCTTTAGAGAAGGAAATGGTGGAACTTGATGACAAGCACCGAGAAGTATTTGAATTAAGACATATCCAAGGGTTTAGCGTTAAAGAGATTGCTCAAACCTTAGGAATAAATGAAGGAACGGTAAAATCTAGAGTGTTTTATGCCGTCAAACAATTAACGGAAAAATTAGTAGAGTTCAGAGTAACGCTACAAGCATAATATTTTAATACAATGGAACAAGAACAAGAAAAAATCATCCAAGAAAACAGTTTTGCAGAGCTTTCCGCTGCCGATAAAGTTGTTTTATCTGACCTGATAAGTACAGAGGAAGAATTTGATGTGCTAAAACAGATTTTAGCGACTGCGCCAACCTTAAACGAAGGTGTTGTGCCAAGTTCGAAATTAAAAGCGTCCTTGATGGAAACGTTTGCAGCTCATCACGGAGGAGCTTCAGCTGTTGCAGTTGCAAAAGGTTCTACCAAATCGAAAACTATCATTCTTCGCTCAGTTGCCGCAGTTGCAGCAATTTTCATATTATTTATGTTCCTATTTCCGTTTGGCAATAATGAAGCAAAGAACAATCTAACTGCTGAAAACAAAGAAAATTCAATCGAAGAAAAAGAAAAGCCAACAACTGAAGTGGAAAAAACGGAAGACATAAAAAGAGAAGATACAATTGAACAACAATCAATTGATCCTATTCAAGAATCACCTGTTCAAGTTGCTGCGAATGAGGCACCAAGTGGAATGCCGAGTCGTGAATTCCGTTTAGTAGAAGCAGATGCTACTTCTGGGAACACTAATTTGTTTGGGGATGTTGCGCATTCAGATCGATTGGAATCGTATGATTTACCTGAGCAAAGTCGACAAGTAGTTCAAGATAATCCAGCCTTATTAGACGTTTTGTATACAGCTTTTTAGATTAGTTTTTATAGACCAAAATCCCCATTCGAAACAAATCGAAGTGAAAATCAAATTCGGATTTTTGAATGAGTTCTTTCCAAGCGTCATACATGCTTCCACTCCAGCGAATATCATCTAAAACGAAAATACAACCAGACTTGCAGCGTTTCAAAAGGATTTCCATGTATTCAAAAAGCGCTTTTCCATCGTGATGACCGTCGACGAAAACAAAATCAAAAGTTTGCTCCGGATTTTTCTCGAAGAAGTCTGAAAAAGTAGAATTGACCAAAACAACATTCTCCAATTTCATTTCCTGAAAAAGACTTTTCGCCTCATTTGCGGTTTCTTGGCAGGCTTCAATCGTAGTAACCTTTCCAGTTTTTACTGCATTTGATAAATAAACAGTGGTGAAACCCAATGAGGTTCCCATTTCCAGAACAGAATCACATTGAAATTCTTTGACCAGTTTGAATAATATTCGCTGATACTTCAGGCTTGAACGGCTGTTCTTATAAATGCTTTGAATACTTCGTTCAAATCCCATTTTTTTAGAACCTGCACCAAAGTCTTTTACCTGAATCTTTCTGTTTTGTCTTTTTGCTATGTTACGAAACACTTTTAGCTCGTTTTCGTATGCTAGATTTGATGTGCTCGATGTAATGCAATTTTTTATTTTTGCAGCCGTTTCATTGGTATCTGTGGATTTTAAGTTGGCTTTCCATAGATATTGAATATATTCGAGTACCAAGTTCATGTTGCAAATAAACGAAGAATTGAAAATAAACTTACCCAAAGAAGTCGAAACTCAGAAACAAAGAATACAAAATGGCAATCCACCTTTGGAATTGATCGGACCATGTCGGGTAGAAGAAGGTATTTTGAAATTCTCGGATTCTGAATTGAACCATTTGACAGAAAGAGCTTTGTCGAGTAAAAAGGCGGTTGGCTTTTTCATTCCAGCTTCTGGGTCGGGATCTCGAATGTTTCAATTTTTATACAGCTATTTAAGTTCTCCAACGGAAGAAAATTCGGCGAAGGTGGAAAGGTTTTTCAATAGCATGGATAAAATGGCTTTTTATACCATTTTGCCAATTGAAATGCAAGATAAATTGCAACGTGGCGATTATAACATTCAAGAAGTTGCAGAATTTATTCTTGGCGAAAAAGGTTTTGGTTTGGGAATTTTACCAAAAGGACTTATTCCTTTTCATAAAATCGATCAATTCGTTTTAAATCCCTTCCAAGATCAGATATTGCAAGGGGAAAGAGTGCTTTCTCACGTAGCAAAATTTCATTTTACAATTCAGAAAGAATTCGAAGATAAGGTAAGGGAAAGCATCGAAAACTTAAGGAAATTTACTGGTCCAGGTAAAAGAATTGATTTCTCCGAACAAAATCCTGAAAGTGATGCCTATGCTTTTTGTGAAGACAACGAAGTCGTTCAAATTGATGGAAATGGCCCTTTGAGACGACCTTCGGGGCATGGAGCTTTGCTTGAAAATTTGAATTCCGTTCAGGAGGAGATAGTCTTGATCAAAAACATTGACAATATCCAACATTTTGATTTTGCGGATAACGCTACCAAAACATGGCAAGTGCTTATTGGGCTTCTAGTTGAAGTCAAAGAAAAAATGGATGAATTGATTTCTAATTTTTCAAAGCAAGCTTTCTTAGATTTCAATTTGAAATATCAACTTTATCATGTTCAGGAAGCAGAATCATGGTCGGATGACAAGATTAAATCTTTGCTTAGTCGCCCTCTGCGCGCTTGCGGAATGGTGCGAAATATGGGACAAGCTGGAGGTGGACCATATTGGGTTAAAGATGCGGAAAGTACAAGCAAACAAATCGTTGAAAAGGCGCAAATTGCACATACGGATGCTCAGCAATCGTTGATGGTGAAAAGCACGCACTTTAATCCTGTGATGATGGCACTTTCAACCAGAGACAGCGTAGGAAATAAATTTAACCTTCGTGACTTTATGGATGAAGAGAAGTATTTCATTGTAGAGAAAGAGTACCAAGGAAAAAAGATCAGATATTGCGAGCTTCCTGGATTGTGGAATGGTTCAATGGCAAATTGGAATACTTTGTTTGTGGATATCCCCAATAAAGTTTTCAGTCCTGTAAAAACAATGTTGGATTTATTGCAACCAGCTCATCAATCAAAGAATATCAATGAGTAATAAAAAAATCACTTTAGTAATTGGAGCTTCAACTAATCCTGAACGATATTCTTATAAAGCAATTCGTTCATTAAAGGCACATGGGCAAGAGGTTAAAGCCTATGGATTGAGAAAAGGAGAAGTTGAAGGAGTTATTTTTGAAACGGAGAAAATTCCTTTTGAAAATATTGATACGGTAACTTTATATGTTGGTCCTCAAAACCAAGAGGATTTGATCGATTATATTATTAATGACATAAAACCTAGAAGAATAATATTCAATCCAGGAACAGAAAATCCTGATTTCATTTCCAAAGCTGAAAAAGCGGGTATTTTTTGCGAAGTGGCTTGTACTTTGGTTTTGTTGTCCATAGGACATTATTAAGACTTGATATAAACTCATTTTGTGCATTTCATCCCTCTTGAACCCGCATAATTCAAACTAACCAGAGTACTAGCGGCACGACATGTTTAGCTTTTTGTTTAGACTATAAGTTTTACCCGAAAAGATATCCTTCTATTGGACTGATTAGAAAATAGATGAAGGCTCCAATAAATAGATTAATACCAAAAAGTGCGAAGTAAAAGAAACTCAGATTCATTTTATCCTTTTCCTCTATGGTTTTATAAAATAAGGCTGTGAAAAATGAGATTATGAGCGCGGTGAACGCAATACAAAAAACTAATACGAGATGATCTAAAATTAGGTCAGCCGTGTAATTTGAAGATACAATTCCAAGAAAAGCGAGAAAGTAAATTGCAAGATTTATAGAAATCAACCACCTAGAAAAGGAGCGTGCTTTTGTGTTTATTTTATGATTTCTAGCAGCCATTTCTCTACATCATTTTCCCTCGCTTGATCAAATATTTCAACAATATTTGCTCATATCCTTCATCAATATCTGCAGGCATAAAATCAATTCTGTTTTGAATGCTTCGTAATTCAATTTCTTTGAAATAAGCTTGAATTTCTTGTTGGTATTTCTCCTTTATTTCAGCTGGTTGTAGACGCATTTTTTCGCCCGTTTCCATATCAACAAGTGTATACGGACGGTTTTCTAAATTGAAATCGATTTCATTCTTTTTGTCCGTAACATGAAACAAGATTATTTCGTGTTTTCTATGTTTCAAATGCTGTAAAGCTTGAAAAAGCTCGTCAGTTTTACTCGGATCGTCGAGCAAATCTGAAAAAATGACAATCAATGATCGTTGGTGACTTAGTTCGGCAATGGCATGTAAAGCTTCTACAGCATTGGTTGTAGTTTGTGCTTTTTCGTCATAGCCTTGTAAACATTTCTCCAATTCGCTGTACAAATACAAATGGTGCCTTTGGCTAGATTTGGCTTCGGTGTGTAAATTTAATTTATCGCTAAACATTGAAATACCAACAGCGTCTCGCTGTCTTTTAAGCAATTCAATTAATGAAGCCGCCGCATAGACTGAAAAATGCAATTTGTTGTGCTCTTTCAAGGGATAATACATGGAGCCGGAAGTGTCAATCACTATCTGACAGCGCAAATTGGTTTCTTCTTCGTACTTCTTTGTGAACATTTTATCTGAACGAGCAAAGAGTTTCCAATCAATATGGCGAGTAGATTCGCCCTTGTTGTAAAGCCTGTGTTCAGCAAACTCAACAGAAAAACCATGGAAAGGGCTTTTGTGCATTCCTGTAATAAATCCTTCAACCACTTGTTTGGCGAGAATTTCAAGATTTCCAAAATGCGCGAGATTTACTCTGTTTATCGTTTCTTTCACACTTTAAAATTAAGCATTTGATTTCATTTTATGCTGGTAAAGCGTGTTTAGAATAACACAAATTATAATAATAAACATTCCGATAATTGGAATTCCATTGAGTCTTTCGTCAAAAACAAACCAGCCGATAAGTATAGCATATATAGCGCCTAAATATTGAAATGGGACAATTTTGGCTGTGTCAGCAGTGTGGAGTGCCTTGGTCATTAGAATCTGAGCAATCTGCGTAAAAACGCCAATGAGCAGTAATACCAGCCATTCCCAAGCAACAGGTGTTACGAAATCAAATAAACACCAAATTCCAGTAAACGGTAAAGCAAGCATGGGGAAATAGAGAACAATAGTAATCGGTTTATCCGTATTTTTTAGTTTCACAATGGCCACGTAGGCTATAGCAGAGAAAAAAGCTGAAACGATTCCTAAAATCATCCAAAGGGGATTTATTTGAACGCCGGATTCTGGAAGGAAATTTTCAAAAGCAATAAGTATAACTCCACAAAAAGCTAGAAGAATTAAAATCCATTGTAATTTAAATATCTTCTCTTTTAAAATTAGCGCTGCCAAAATAACGGTAAAAATAGGAGAGAGGTATTGTAATATCGAAGCAACCGCTAAAGGTAAATTTTGAAGCGTAAAGAAGAATATTGTTAAAGCAATTACTCCTGCTATTCCTCTAACAAACAACCATGGTTTGTTATTTCCAAAAAAAGGGATTTTCTTTTTTTTGATCACAAATGCGCTAATCGCAAAAGATACTAAAGAGCGAAAAAAAACTAATTCATGAGCGCCGTAGGATTCAAAATGGAAATATTCGCTTGCTTCACTATTACCACTGAGTAATTTCACCAAAAAGTTGACGAAAATAAAACTCAAACCTGAAAGTAAAATATAGCGAATGCCTAAGAGCATATTTTTCGGATCTTTTTTTCGTGTAGTGCAAAAATAGCTGAATTATCAAGGGTAGTTTGATTGAAAGATGGAATTAAGGTTTTTTTTGATACAATATTCTCTAAAGATTTACGTAATTTCGTTTAACATGAGCCGTCTAAATATCTATTGTATCATATTCGCTTTAATAATTGCCTCGGGAAATCTTGATGCTCAAAATATCAACCCTAGAGCTAGTTTTCAAGTAAATATTGGATTACCAGTAAATACGACCAACAAAGCATTCAAAGGAATAATGCAAGGATTGGTAAACGGAAGTACCCATTTTCAGTATACATTAGATAATACCTTGTGCTTTGGATTAGGTGTAAATTATTCCTATTTCACTTTGAATGAATTTAAAGTTTCTGAAAAAATAAAAGGAGGCTTGCAAATGGGGTCTTTATTTGCCAAATTAGGACAAGAGAAGTTTCATACCAGTAATTTTGGAACAGATATAGGCATAAAAGCTGGCTATAATTTTTCCGTTTTTAACTCGGATTCATTAACTTCTCAAGGTAATAGGAATGAAATTTCTCGCAATTTTTATATAGAACCACAAGTGGGTATAATGTTAACGATGGATGAGAATACTTCTATTAAGTTAGCTGTTGGTTACGTGTTCCAAGACTTTGGTTTTAGCCCTTCTCTTATGGGCTTGTCGTCAAACAACGGCTTTGATTCGGCAAATTTTAACAAAATCACTCAATATTTAACAATTGGTTTTGGTTACACCCATTATTTTAAAACTAGAAAATAAGTTTTATATTCGTGCAACGTGGTCTTGAATTGTCACGTCTTAAAAGTGTTATTATTCCATTAAAGCCATGAAAAACAATATTCTTCTATTGATATTTTTGCTATTCGCAGGATTGTCCTTTTCTCAGACTCCAACTCTCAAAAATGTTATTACCGTCGACTCTAAAGAGTATCAAGACGCGAAAATGGCTGGAACTTTGGATCAGTATACGGTCAAAAATGCCGTTAGTGGAACATTTAGCCCAAGTTTACCGGGTCAATTTGATCTAAGAAAGAAGAAAATTAAAGGAGGAATACCTCCAAAAGCTAGTGGTTGTAATTGTTACGTCGATCCTGATTCAACTTATCTTTTAGCCTTAGCTCCAAATGACGATGGATTCAGTGCTGCAATTACTATACCATTTTCTTTTTGTTTTTATGGTGATACGGTTACTACTATGTACATCAATAATAATGGTAATATCACTTTTGGATCAGGGCTTTCTGCATTTAGTTCGACAGCGTTCCCTTCAGCTAATAATCAAATAATTGCCCCATTTTGGGCCGATGTTGATACTCGAAATGGGAATGGGCAAGTTCTTTATAAAGTTACACCAACTGCTATTTATATTAATTGGAAGGATGTCGGTTATTATAGTCAACAAGGAGATAAATTAAATTCTTTTCAATTGATTATTTCTGATGGTTTGGATCCGGTTATTGATGGCGGAAACGTTGCTTTTTGTTATGAAGATATGCAATGGACCACTGGAAGTGCCTCTCAAGGAGTTAATGGTTTCGGTGGAATTCCTGCAACAGCTGGAGCAAATAAAGGAAACAATATTAATTATTTTTTAATTGCCCGATTTGATCATCCTGGAACTGATTTCGACGGTGCGCTTGGAAATCCTGATGGAATAAGTTGGTTGGATAATAAAAGTTTCTTTTTTGACATATGTAATTTTATTAATATTCCTCCAGTACCAAATGGAGCTTCATCATGTGACACATTTCGGGTCTGTTCAATTGGTGATACAGCGGATGTTCAATTTATATTTCTTTCCCCAGAAGCCACTCAATCGACTAGTATAACCATAAGTGCTCCTACACTGCCCAACCTTCAGGTAGTTACAAATGCACCTGGAAATACAGCCTATACTGTGTTGAGAGTTCCGGGTACTGCTGCAACTGTAGGAACACATACAGTTGTAATAACTGCAACAGATAACTTTACTCCTGCTGGAGTAACTCAACTGAATTTAACCGTCATTATTGATTCAACCGGTACGAGTAATTTTAATCCAAGTCTTTCGCCTCTCAGTGGCTGCGACTCAATTTTGGTAGACGTTTTAGGTGGTGGTTACGATTCATATTTATGGGATAACTTACTTCTCGATTCGGCGGTCTATGTTAGTAGTGCCCTCCAAAATTTCGGAGTAACTGTAGAGAAAAATGGTTGTTTCAAAAGAGTTTCAGCAAATTTCTTAGTTGCACCATCATTCACAGTTAACCTATTGGGAAACAATATGCTATGTAGCGCAGTTCCCACTTCATTGTATCAACTTCCGGATTCGTTGAATTATGGCTCAGTTACTTGGGGATTGACGAATCCAGGGTTAGATAGTTTATATAGTAACAACTTTGGACCTGGATCTTATACCGTCAATGTTACAGATACTCTAGGTGTTTGTTCTGAGAGTGCATCATTTAACATAACTCAATTGCCTCCTCTATCGGTATCGCCGGATACTGCAGTATGTGCAAATACATATACAGTTAATGCATCAGGCGGATCTGGTTCAGGATCATGGTCCTCGGTAGGTACACCTATTCCAAGCGGAATGATTCCAACAACAGGAGGAAACACATTGCTCACATTTTCGACAACGGGTGTTTACACTTTAGTATATACGGATGCAACTTGTAACGAATCAGATACAGTAGTACTTACTATTTCTAAGCCTATAACCTCTCTTTTCTCAGCAAGTAATCCTTTCTATTGTCCAGGAACGCCGGGATCTTTATATACAGTAGCTAACTCAACAAGATATCAAACAATAACATGGGGAAACAATCCAAATTTAGATGGTATTGCTTCTCATATTCTACCGGCTGGAGTTTATACGTGCACAGTTACGGACACTTTAGGTTTGTGTAGTGCTTCTATATTATTTAATGTTACAACTCAACCGGATATTGTTCTAATGCCTGATATTACAATTTGTACTGATACCTTAACAATGGTTTCTAATACAGGTGGGGGAGCGCCAAATTCTGGTACATGGAGTGTCTTGCCGGGTTCACAGTCTCCAATCTTCCAGAATTTGAACAACTTAAACCAACTATTGACTTTCCCAACATATGGTGTTTACTCAATTGCTTATACAGCGAGTAACTGTCCAGATAAAGATACACTAGTTGTTACGTATGCGGCACCTTCTCCGTTAAACTTCAATAATCCAGATTTCTTTGTTTGTCCCGGTACTAGTGAATTTATTGCTTTAGTGGATAGTGCAATTTTCACATCCGTTTCATGGGGATTAGCTGACCCAATCTTGGATGCAATGTACTCGGCTAACCTCCCAGTTGGAGCTTATACGGTTAGTGTTGTTGATATTAATGGCTGTCCAAATGATTCAGCTTTTAGCATTGTATCTCAACCTCCAGTAGTACTTACGCCACACCCATTTACTTGTGGTGACTCATTAGGTTTAGATGGTAATGCAGGTAACGATGGTGGCTTGTGGACGAAGTTAAGCGGTCCAGGAACAGCAACTTTCTTTCCAGCTACTTCCATCCAAACATCGGTAAAATGGTCTAAGCCTGGAGTTTACACTATAATTTATACTGAGCCTGTATGTCAAGATGCCGATACAATAGTTATTGATGTTACATTCTATCCTTATTCTGAAGTTGGAAATGAGTTGGGATGTATAGGTGTATCTCAAACCTTATTCGCATATTCAATATGGGAGAATGTCACGAGTTATGTGTGGAGTGATGGTCAAACGGGGTCATCTGCAACTTTCTCAGAACCTGGCTATTATTACTTAGAATCTACGAATTCTTGTGGTACCCACATTTGGGATTTCTATTATGATGCAAGAGTTTGTGATATTGAAATGCCGAATGTATTTACACCAAATGGAGATTTAGTTAATGGATTCTTCGGTCCAATTAATACGGATGGTTCAGGTTTTGCTTCTTTCAATATGAAACTTTTCAATCGTTGGGGGAATTTAATGTACGAAACTAGTGACATTACCAAAGGCTGGAATGGTATTTCACCTGAAGGTCAGCCTGCGGGAGATGGAGTTTATTTCTACGTAGTTACAGCAAAAGATGTCGAAGGAAAAGATCTAAATAAACAAGGCTTCTTCCATCTAGTTGCTCAATAATTAGTAAAAGTTCTTTCCTTTTTTTCGATATTAGCGAAAAAAAGTTGACAACGCTACAAATATTAAAAACAGAATTTGAAGAGAGGTTTCACCAAAAGTGGACCTCTCTTTCTGTTCAATACCATTTCAAAGCCATTGCCAGCAAATTGGTTTCTATTCCTTTTAATGAAGTCATTTTTAATTTATCAACGGAAGTTGAAGAATCTCAGCTGGCACTTTTTAAGACGTATATAGTTCGGCTAGAAGCTAACGAGCCACTTCAACATATAATTGAGGAAACAGAGTTCATGGGTTTCCCAATTATTTGTTCACCTTCAGCTTTAATACCTAGACCTGAAACAGAAGAATTAGTCGAATTAATCGTGCTCAAGGCAAAGGGATTTTTAGGTAATTTAAAAATTCTTGATCTATGCACTGGAACTGGCTGTATAGCAATTGCCTTGCAAAAATTAATCAAAGAAGCAGAAGTTCAAGCCATAGATAATTTTGATAACACTATTGCATTGGCTCGACAAAATTGTGATCTAAATGAAGTTTCTATTAACATTTCAAAAGTAGATGTTTTGTCAATCGATGAAATGAATGAGTTCGGTGACAATCGCTATGATATTTGGGTATCCAATCCACCTTATATTCCTAACTCAGACAAGATGAAGATGGAAACCAATGTCTTGGATTTTGAGCCGCATGAAGCCTTGTTTGTTTCCGATGATGACCCTTTGGTTTTTTATAAGGCAATATCAAAAGCTGCTCAAAAAAGTTTAAAAAATGAAGGTTGGCTTTTTTTCGAAATCCACGAAGATTTTGGAGAAGAAATGATAGCTTTGTTAAAGGAAAATAATTTCAAAAACATTAGTATAATTGCCGATATGCAAGGCAAGAACCGTATAGCTTTTGGTCAAAAATAAGTTCGAATGAATCCAGAAATTGCGCATAAAAGAATTAATGAACTCTCAGAAGAAATCAATCGTTTGAATCATGCCTATTATGTCGAAAACTCGTCATTAGTTACTGATTTTGAATTTGATAACAAGTTAAAAGAACTTCAAGACTTAGAATTGCAATTCCCCCAATTTGCTGACAAAAACTCACCGACGAAAAGAGTTGGGGGAGATATTACGAAAAAGTTCCAAACGGTTGAGCATCGTTATCCAATGCTTTCTTTGTCCAACACATATTCTGAAGAAGAAATTATAGACTGGGAAAATAGAATCAAAAAGCTTAGCGAGAACGAACTAGAATATGTTTGTGAGTTAAAATATGATGGCGTTGCAATTGGGCTCCATTACCTCGACGGGCAATTTATGCAAGGCTTAACCCGAGGCGACGGAACCAAAGGGGAAGACGTTACGACAAATGTAAAAACGATTCGCACGATTCCATTGTCTTTAAAAGGAGATTATCCGCAAGATTTTGAAATCCGTGGTGAGATATTTTTTCCATTAGAAAATTTCAATGCAATTAACGAAGCTAGAAAGGAAGCTGGCGAAGCTGAATTTGCCAATCCTAGAAATTCAGCTTCTGGCACTTTGAAATCGCAAGATTCGAAAGTGGTTGCAGAACGCGGTTTAGACTGTTTTCTTTATGGAATTTATGGAACAAATTTACCTTTAAACGGTCATTTCGAAAGTGTTGCTAAAGCTAAAGAATGGGGTTTTAAAGTTCCTGATCCTAAGCAAAACTATATTGCGAAAGTAAAATCGATTGATGAAATAATGGATTTCATTCATTATTGGGATAAAAAACGTCACGACCTGCCTTTCGAGATTGACGGAGTTGTAATAAAAGTCAATGATTTCGCTACGCAACAAGAATTGGGATTTACAGCAAAATCGCCAAGATGGGCTATTGCGTATAAATTCAAAACGGAAACGGTTTCTACAGTTTTGGAATCTGTAAGCTACCAAGTTGGACGAACAGGAGCAATAACACCCGTAGCAAATTTGAAAGCTGTATCTTTAGGGGGAACAGTTGTAAGACGAGCCTCTTTGCACAATGCAGATCAGATTGAAAAACTGAATTTATATGAAGGTGATACTGTTTTTGTAGAAAAAGGAGGAGAAATCATACCTAAAATAGTTGGTGTTGACGGATCAGCAAGAATAGGCAATACACCGATTACTTTTCTTGATAAATGTCCTGAATGTCAAACTGAATTAATTAGAAGAGAAGGAGAAGTTCAACATTTTTGCCCAAATGAATTGGGTTGTCCTCCGCAAATAAAAGGTCGAATAGAGCATTTTATTGGCAGGAAAGCTATGGATATTGAAGGACTGGGAGCAGAAACCGTTGATTTGTTAGTTGAGAAAAAACTAATTAAAGATGCTGCAGACCTATATGACTTGAGTTTTGACGATGTTGTTGAATTGGATAGAATGGCCGATAAATCTGCCGACAACTTAGTTCAGGGTGTTATTAAATCAAAAGAAAACCCTTTTGAGCGAGTGCTTTTTGCCATAGGAATTCGTTTTGTAGGTGAGACGGTTGCTAAAAAGTTAGCGAAACGTTTCAAAACCATGGAGAATCTGATGAAAGCGAGTTATGATGACTTGGTGGAAACGGATGAAATTGGAGAAAAAATTGCCATTTCCGTTCAGAATTACTTTTTGGAGGAGCGAAATCAAGTTTTTATCCAACGATTAATAGATGCAGGGTTGAATTTTGAAATTCAGGAAGTAGAAGGAAGTTCAGAAAAGTTAATAAACCAAACTTTCGTTGTTTCTGGAGTTTTTCAAAAATTCTCCCGAGAGGAAATTAAAAATCTTATTGAAACAAATGGAGGTAAAATGAGTTCTTCCATTTCAGCCAAAACAAACTTTGTAGTAGCTGGAGAAAATATGGGACCTGCAAAATTAAAGAAGGCTACAGATTTAGGAGTTAAAATAATAAGTGAAGATGATTTATTGAAACTATTGGAAATATGAGCAATTCAGTTTTGGGAAACCGCAATGAGAAAATAATCGTTTTTTATTCATTTAAAGACGTTCGCGAATTCAATCAATTCAAGAATGCGACGGATGAATTGATAAATGGGAAAGTGCTTCAAAGTACTTTATTCGTTGTGTTTATGGAGGATGCTGAAGACAAACTACAACTACCTGAATCAGCACGTTTTAAATATTTATCAAGATCAGATTACAACATATTTGGTCAGATTAAAGACAAAGAGTTGCGGCAATCCATCAAAGAAAAGTTTGACACCTTATTTGTTTTTGGCAATATCAGCGAAAAACACGCGAAACTGGTGAATAAAATTAAAGCGAATCGACGAATTGTTACAAATTCAACAGATTTCATAAATTTTGATATTAGCATCAATGCAAATGCAACTGGCGTGGAACAAATAGCTAATTTTGCAAAAGAAACATTAGAAAAAATTCAAGCATGAATAATCCCTTCAAAGGCGCTGGTACAGCATTGGTCACACCATTTAAAAAAGACTTTAGCATTGATTTCGAAGCATTGAAAAGGTTGATTGATTTCCAAATAAATGGAGATATCGATTTTTTAGTAGTTCAAGGAACAACTGGAGAATCTCCAACATTGACGTGGGATGAAAAAATGGAGATCTTAAAAACGGTAGCTGATGTTAATGCAGGCAGAAAGCCAATAGTTTTTGGTTTGGGAGGAAATAACACTATGGAAATCGCAAGCAAAATGGCTGCAATTCCAAATACTGTTGACGGAATTCTTTCGGTTTCACCTTATTATAATAAGCCAACACAAAAAGGGATAGTTGAACATTTTAAATATATCAGCGCTAAGACAAAACTTCCAATCATTCTTTACAATGTTCCCGGAAGAACAGGTTCAAACATGAGTCCTGAAACAACGTTGGAACTAGCGAAAGTAGATAATATTGTTGCCGTAAAAGAAGCTTCCGGAAATATGGAGCAAATCATGGAAATCATTCGAATGCGTCCTGATGGTTTTGGCGTGTTGTCAGGCGACGATCCATTGGTTTTACCGTTGGTTGCAGTTGGAGCAGATGGCGTTATATCTGTTGTTTCCAATTCGTTTCCAAAGCAATTTTCAGATATGGTAAAGTGGACGACTACAGAAAAGCACAAAGATGCTGTAGGTATTCACTTTGATTTGACTGAAATTACGCGCTTATTTTTTGCTGAGGGAAATCCTGGAGGCGTCAAAGAAGCATTGGTAGAATTAGGTTTGATGGAAAACTGTATGAGAATGCCATTGCAAAATGTCTCAAGCGATTTAGCAAATAAGATTAAAGCTGAAACAAAGCGTATTTTAAAAGCATAAACTTCCCAAACAAGGAAAATCAAAATATACATTAACTTTGAAGTCTCGTGTTTTGCGAGACTTTTTTATTGAACCCATGACAAAATATCAAGAAATAATCCAAGCACTTGAAACGGCTGAAAACATTGTAATTACTGCACATAAATCTCCTGATGGCGACTCTATTGGTAGTTCTTTGGCACTTTATCATTACTTGAAATGGAAAAATAAGAAAGTACAAATTTGTCATCCAGATGCTTATCCTAATTTTCTTTCTTGGCTTCCTGATGTGAATCAAGTTTTAAATTTTGAGGATAACCAAGAGCAAATAGAGCATGCTATTAGTAAGGCAGATATTATTTTTGCACTGGATTACAATCACCCAAGCCGATTAGGAGATGCAATGTCTCCGCTTTTAGAGAGCAAGCGTGAAAAAACTATAATGATAGATCATCATTTGAATCCAGCAGATTTTGCGTTTATTTCAGTAAGTGAAACAAGTGTCTGCTCTACAGCACAATTGATATATGAATTAATTGTTTCTGATTCTAAAGGCTTAATT
>TARA_R110000737_G_scaffold116876_2_pt1 | contig 51004 bp, 39 predicted proteins | sample TARA_R110000737 | Tara Oceans TARA_R110000737 (sample SAMEA4398027) | marine metagenome | biome: Polar Biome; feature: [SRF] surface water layer (ENVO:00010504); material: water (ENVO:00002006), including particulate matter (ENVO:01000060) such as... | depth 5 m | reverse complement strand
AAGCCAGTATCGATGCAGGACTACACTTCTATCAAGCGGGCTCACCATTTGGTGCGTTTGACGATACGATGGGCGGCTATCGTTTACTTAGCCCACGCGTAAAATATACTTATTCACCATATAAGAACCAAAACGACATTCCTAACTTTAATACGCGTATTGCCTCTATTAACTATGAGCAGCTGTTTTCGGACAGTTGGTTTTTAGGTCATGATCGTTTGCAGGATTTGCACTCTATTACGCCTGGCGTCAATTATCGTTACATCGATGCAACGGGTGTGACACGTTTTGATGGTAGCATTGCAGAACAGTTCTATCTAGATGATGGACGTGTAACACTTGATGACGATCAGCCAGTATTTACCTCGTCTTCTTCGGGTATGGTATGGGATACCAGCACTCAGCCTTATAATAACTTTTGGGTTGATGTCAGCGGTGCCTTAACCAGTAATTATGATTTGAACTACATTACGACTGAACTTCGTTATCAGCCATCAGACAACAGCTTATTTAATGTGGGTTATGTTAAGCGTCAGCGTGATGATAATACCGATCAGTTGCCATTATCTGCGTTTACCGCTTCCGCTGTTTTCCCTATCAATAACAGCTGGCGTATATTGGCTCAGGGTCAGTACGATTATAATCGTAACAAGATGCTTGATTCACTCATCGGTGTTGATTACGAAGACTGCTGTTTCGGCTTTGCTGTTTATGGTCGCCGCTATTACAATGACCTAAACGTAAAAGACGAGCCAACACAAGCTATTATGGCAGAAGTTAGATTAAACGGTCTTGGCAGCGGTAGTAGCCGCTTGACACGATTGCTTGCTGATAAGATTTTGGGCTTTGAACCTGTACAGACGGCATGGAAAGACTAACCAGTTTTTTGCTAGATTAGAGTTATTTACGTAAATATTTATAAGACACTATTTGAACCCCTATTATGGGAAACGCTGTCGAATATTTTATTATTAAGAGTATTGGATAGAGTTGACCGACTACCATCCGATGCAATGACATTGATGAGGAGCATCATGAGATTTTTTTCTTTACGTCAGACTAGCAGAGCAGTATTGCTATCTATGGCAGGCCTTACGCTTGCGTTAAGTGCCAACGCTGCTACTGTCAAACCTGCAGCGGCTCAAGCTTCTACTTCTGCTGCGCAAAACTCAGTTGATCGCTTGACGCCAGCCAATAGCACAGACGGTATTATTGCCCTAGTCAATGACAATGCTATCTTAAAAAGCGAACTGGTTGATGCTATCGAGCAAACTCAAGCACGTGCCAAAACTGCTGGTGAGCCTATCGCAAACTCAGCACAACTACAGTCTGAAGTGTTAAACGCGCTTATTTTGCGTGAACTACAACTGTCTATGGTCAAACGTGCGGGACTGTCTGCTGATGAAGCAGAGATCAATCAACGTCTTGGTCAAATCGCTCAAGCTGAAGGCCTTAATAGCATCGCAGCATTGCAGCAACGTCTAGATGCCGCACAACCTGGTAGTTATGCCAATCTACGCGCCAAACTGATCGAAGAGGCTTCTATCCAAGCGCTTCAGCAGCGTCAAATTACTCGCCGAGTACGTATTAGCGAGCAAGACATTGATGCATTTTTGGCCTCCCCTGAAGCCAAACGTCTGAATCAAAGCGAATATCAAACCATTCACGTACGTGTGCCTTATATAGATGACTATAGTCGCCTATCGGCCGCTCAACGTGAAGAAGCATTAAAAGTCGCGCAAGCATTACGTACACGTTTGCTTGAGCCAAATGTCAATGTCGCTGAAGCTGTTGCTGCTAGCCAAGGAAGCTATCCGATTCCATTACAAGGTGGAGATATGGGCTTTCACAAGGCAGCTTCTTTACCAACAGAGCTATCTAGCAAAATTACCAAGTTAGACGTTGGTACCGTAAGCGAGCCATTATTGACTCCTGAAGGGATCGATATCATCAAGCTTGCTGATAAAAAAGCCAGCAATACGATGCTGATACCACAGTGGCATACTCGCCATATCCTAGTCAAAGTCGATGACCTACAGACTGACGCGCTTGCTGAACAAAAAATCAATGATCTATACGAGCAGCTTCGTGGCGGCGCTGACTTTGCTAGCTTAGCCTCAACGTATTCAGACGATCCAGGTTCTGCGGGACGTGGCGGCGACCTTGATTGGGTTAGCGAAGAAGATATGGTTGGTCCATTTGAAGCCACCATGAAAAATACGGCGGTTGGCGATTACTCTGCGCCATTTAAGACACAGTTTGGTTGGCATATCCTAAAAGTCGACGGTAAGCGCGATCAAGATATTAGTGAGCAATATCGTCGCAATATGGCGCGTCAAGCATTGTATCAACGCCTAGCACCACAAGCTCAAGAAGACTGGTTACAAGAGCTACGTGCTGGCGCTTATATTCAGATACTTGGCTGATATGTTGAATGAGCTAGTAGTATTAAGTTAGCTAGAATATTGAATCGATTTAGATAAAGAAGGGTATATGCCATTGCATATGCCCTTCTTTTGTTTGCACAGTCAAATATTTAACAGAAAGCTTTGATGAGAAAATCTCAAAGTTAAATAGTTTACATCTTGATAAACCAAAATCCACACAAAGAAAAACCCCGAACCTAGGGCGATTGGTTCAGGGTTTCAATACTTCGTGTTATTGTTATTATCTCTCTTCCGTGCTGACTCATCCTAAGTCATTTAACAGTATTATATAAGACAGCGGGCTGACCTGTGCTTTTATTGATACTGTCTCAACACTACATCCATGCGTATCCTTGTGTTGATGGATGTATTATAGGCCAATGGATTTGGTGCCGATAGAAGCTAAAGACTCTATTTTGCGTAAGCATATGCTTACATCACTTTTATGCATTACAGCTAATAAACAGCCTCTTTTATCAACCAAAACTGCGCTGCTCTTGTCTGTGCTCTTCTGACACTTTTTCGCCTTCTTTCTTGCCTTCTTCGATCTTGTTATCAGTTTCTTGGATATCTTCTGCTTGTGCCGTAGGCGCATTGCCTTCTTGATTGCTTGCCTCTTCTGGCTCATATTGCAAGGTAGTCATCACAGGAAAGTGATCAGATCCTACGGATGGCATACGCTGAATATCAACTACTGTAAAGCAGGCACTATGAAAGATATGGTCCAAAGCCCAACGAAGAAATGGATATTTAACATGGAAGGTATTAATAAAATGTCGACCAATGCGAGGATCTAGCAGGCCAGAGATACGTTGGAAACGACGTGTGGTTTTTGACCATGCGACATCATTGAGGTCACCTGCCAGTATCGCCGTTTGGTCGTTTTCTTTTATATGTTTACCCACCATGAGCAGCTCAGCATCACGCGTGGTGGACTTATCAGCTTCAGTTGGGCTAGGCGGCATTGGATGCAAGCAATATAACCAAATGACGCGGCCTCCTTGCAAACGCAATTGAGTATGTATAGACGGTATATCATCTATCATCAAATACTTAACTTCAGGATCAATTAGCTCAAGCTTAGAATACAAGTGCATGCCATATAGATTATCTAGTGGCACTTTCACGGTGTAGGGATAGTCAGACTCGACTTGCTGTAAGGCTTGCTCCCATTTCTTATCACTCTCTAATGTAATTAAGATATCAGGCTGCTTTTGCTTAACTAAATCGACCAGCTTTTGCGTTTCGTCATTGGGCGTCAATACGTTTGATACCATGATTTTTATTTGATGCGCTTGCTCTTCTGACTTATCTTTTGCCTTTTGAACTTCTTTTTTCCACAGCTTAGTATATGGCAATACCATTCTCAGCTGAAATGCTAACGTACCACTCAACACAACAAACAATATCCACTGCCCTAACTCCCACTCTGAGAAAAACACTATCATGCCAACCCAAGCGATAATACCAAGTACCATTATTTGAATACGTGGAAACTCAACACCGCGCACCCACCAGTTATCTAGCGGCAACCAGCCCCAGATTGTGATAAAGGCGATGAATCCTGCTAGACCTTGTAAGGCGTAATATAATAGTGAGAGATCCATAAGTAGGTACTAACCGTTGATTAAAGTGTCGATAGAGCTGATGATGTATATTGGTTAAGCTTTTGTTTGATAAGAAATATCGTGTTTGTAACCCGCCTGACATCAAATAACTAACGTCGAGTAATTGTGTTTGAGACTTACTTTAGCATTTCAGAAGATTCTCGCCTACTGGTGAGTCTCAATTATGCGACAACTATCATAAAACGTTACAATATTGGCTCACTCAATGTAATGAATGCTTTGTTAGACATTATATTTTTGAGGTCGTCAGATAGCCAAGTATCTCTTCAATAGTAATAACTTAAAGTTATAGTCGACATAGTTAATAGTGTATAGAAAACGACCAAATAATAGCCAAAACGCCTTGCTTTTTCACGCCATTCACGGCATTGTTATCGGTTGACGATGCAACAAATAATTGTAAATAGGATTGAACTTCATGAGTGATTTAACAGTAGGTTTGGTAGGCTGGCGCGGTATGGTAGGGTCAGTATTGATACAACGTATGCAGGAAGAAAACGACTTCAACGGTATCACACCCGTGTTTTTTTCTACCAGTAATGCTGGTGGTGATGCACCAAAATTCGATGGTATTGAAACCGGCCAACTAAAAGACGCTCATGATATTGAAGCACTTGCTGCTTGTGATGTCGTTATTACTTGCCAAGGTGGTGACTATACGTCAAAAGTCCATCAACCATTGCGTGATAGTGGTTGGAACGGCTATTGGGTTGATGCGGCAAGTACGCTGCGAATGAAAGATGACAGTATCATCATCCTTGATCCAGTCAACCGTAACGTTATTGATAGTGCCCTAGCCAATGGCAAAAAAGACTTTATCGGTGGCAACTGTACCGTATCATTGATGCTGATGGCTATCGGTGAGCTGTTTAATAAAGGTTGGGTCGAATGGGTCAGCGCGATGACGTATCAAGCCGCTAGTGGCTCTGGCGCAAACAACATGCGCGAGCTCATCAATGGCATGGGTGTGTTACGTGATGCCGTCCAAGACGAATTGGCTGACCCTGCTAGCGCTATTCTTGAGATTGATAAAAAAATCGCTCAGACTCAGCGCTCAGCAGACTTCCCTACACGATACTTCGGTGTACCATTGGCAGGTAGCTTGATTCCTTATATCGATGCGCAGCTAGAAAACAAACAGTCAAAAGAGGAATGGAAAGGCGGCGTCGAGACCAATAAGATCTTGGGTAACGATGAAGCCAGTACGATTCCTATCGATGGGATGTGTGTACGCGTCGGCGCTATGCGTTGTCATGCGCAAGGTTTAACGATCAAGCTGAAAAAAGACATTCCACTAGAAGAAATCGAAGCTGCACTCAAAAACAGTGGCAACGAGTGGTTGGACTTGGTCGAAGATGACAAAGAAGCTACTATGAACCGCCTAACTCCAGTAGCCGTGACTGGCACCCTAACCGTTGCGCTAGGTCGCTTACGTAAGTTGAATATGGGCCCTGAGTATCTAGGCGCATTTACCGTTGGTGATCAGTTATTGTGGGGCGCAGCAGAACCATTACGTCGTATGCTTAATATCATCCGTGAACAAAACGTCTAACTCAGATACTTTAGATGAAGCACGAAAAAGACAGCGATTGCTGTCTTTTTTTATGGGCTGATTACTATTCAGTTTGGTACGCAATCATCACCTCATTGCGACGTAAGAACGGTAGCGTCCAAGGTGGGTTATAACGTGCCAATTCAGGCTCGCCTATAGGCGTCAAATTCTGGTCTTGCATCCATGTTTGCAGCGCTTCGGTTTTTTCCGCTACTTTGTCCTCTCCTGCGAGCCAAGAGAACTTAATCACACCGTACGTCTGTGCAGGCAATTCTATAATCTCAACGTTTGGATTGTTTGGCTTTGGCAGTGTTTGCATCGTATATTTACTAGGCATCGTAAATTGTACGCGCCACTTACCATTGTCTTGTTGCATACTGACTGGTGCTGTCATGGCAATTTTTTGTGACTCATTATCACTTTCTTTGTTATCAGCTTGCATCGTGACAGGTACCGTCATACTAATTTTACTACTGTCGCCACTTGGTGCGGTGTTATTACCAAAATTATAGTCCGCTAAAACCTTAAATCCTTCACGACTTGCTGAGTCTTGGTCACCACTCACCCACGTTTGCGCTACTAGCTGCTCATCATAACGACGCAGCTCAAAGTCATCTACTTGGGTCAACACCGTATATTTCGGCTCTTCAGTAGCCATAGCCCCTCCTGATATCAATAATGAACCACTCAATAATAAGTAAGCTGTCTTTTTCATGTTATGTCTCCAGCATCTAAAAGCATGATGTGGCAATGATTACTACCTCACCTGTATAACTTGTACTTTATCAACAGACTTCTAGCACTGTCTGTGTCTTTTGGGGTGCTATCTGTATTTTTTGGTTATGGTAAAGCGGCATTGACCAAAGTATATATTGCACGTATATCGATAACACCTAATATCTATAGTTAAAAAACGCTAAAACGGGTACAAGGTAGCCAACTAAAAATTGTACAAGTAGTATATTTAGGGAGAGTAACGCCATAGTAGTTCAGTGATTCTCTGACTATATGTCCAAAAAACCGCTAACAATGCTATAATTAGCGCCATTTTCATAGCTTAAATAGCGGTTATCATATGCAATTTGTCTTACATAAAACGGCCAGCGGTGCAACGCGTGCACGCCGTGGTACGGTTCATCTCAATCATGGCGACGTGCAAACGCCTGCTTTTATGCCTGTTGGTACTTATGGTACGGTCAAAGGCATGCTGCCACGTGATATCGAAGCCATCGGTGCTGATATTATTTTGGGCAATACCTTTCATCTATGGTTACGTCCGGGAACCGAAGTCATTGATAAATTTGGTGGCTTGCATAAGTTTATGCATTGGGACAAACCTATCTTGACCGATTCGGGCGGTTTCCAAGTATTTAGCCTCGGCGCAATGCGTAAAATCACCGAAGAAGGCGTCAATTTTAAATCTCCTATCGATGGCGCTAAGGTATTTCTCTCACCAGAAAAATCTATGCAAATTCAGTACAGCCTGAACTCAGACATCGTTATGCAGTTCGATGAGTGTACGCCGTATCCAGCCACTCATGATGAAGCGAAAAAGTCGTTAGAGCTATCATTACGTTGGGGACAGCGCTGTATTGATGAGCACAACAGACTGGGTAGCACTAACGCATTGTTCGGTATCGTGCAAGGCAGTATGTATCCTGATTTGCGTCAGCAATCACTTGAAGGCCTGTTAGAGATCGGCTTTGATGGTTATGCTATTGGTGGTCTATCAGTTGGCGAGCCTAAAGAAGAGATGATAGATGTCCTAGACTACCTGCCTGATGATATGCCAGCAGATAAGCCACGCTATCTTATGGGTGTTGGTAAGCCTGAGGATTTAGTTGAAGGTGTACGCCGCGGCGTAGATATGTTCGACTGCGTGATGCCAACGCGTAACGCGCGTAACGGCCATTACTTTGTGACGGGCGATGCAGACAATGCTGGTGTGGTACGTATTCGTAATAGCCAATATCGCAATGATGAAGGCCCATTAGATCCTGAATGTGACTGCTATACTTGCCAAAACTTTAGCCGTGCTTATCTGTACCATCTCAATAAATGTAAAGAGATGCTAGGTGCTCAGTTAGCGACCATTCATAATTTGCGCTATTACCAACGTTTGATGCAAGGTATCAGAGATGCTATCGAGCAAGATCAATTTGATGAGTTTGTCAGTGAGTTTTATGCCAAACGCGGTCAAACGGTTCCTGAGTTAAACTTGCGTTAATCCTGTTTAATATTTACTACTTGTTATCTAAACTGTTGAAATAAAAAAGGGCTTAAGAATAATCTTAAGCCCTTTTTTTGTGCTGCTTTTATCACTTAATGATTTAAGTAGAGTCTATTTTGACTACTATCCCATCAATGACGTCACAAATACTACAATAACAGCGATTGGCGCGATGAATTTCGCAACGATTTGCCACAGCTGCCATGTACCATTAGATAAACCAAGCTCTTGCTGAATGTTACGTTGATCCATTTTCCAACCAACAAATACAATTGCAGCCAGACCTGTTAGAGGCAATAGGAACTTACTAGTAAGCTTATCTAATGCATCAAAGATACCATTATCCATGATAGTAAAGTCAGACCATAGGTTGAACGATAGCAGTGCTGCAATACCTAACAACCAGATTACTGTACTTGCCACGATAGTCGATACAGTACGACTCATCGACGTACGCTCTTCTAATAACTCAACGGTTGGCTCAAGTAACGAGATAGATGAGGTGATAGCGGCAAAGGTAATAAGCAAGAAGAACAATGCACCAATGATAGTGCCCGCACCCATGCTACCGAAAGCAATTGGTAAACTTACAAAGATAAGACCAGGACCTGATGCAGGATCTAGACCATTGCTGAAGATGATTGGGAAGATGGCAAGACCAGCAGCCAACGCAATAACCGTATCCAAAATAACAACGGTACGTGCTGTTTTTAGCAAGTTCACTTCACGGCCCAAATACGAACCATAAGCAACCATGATACCCATACCAATTGATAGGGTGAAGAATGCATGGCCTAATGCTGCAAGCATAACATCAGCCGTTAGTTTGCTAAGATCTGGCGTAAATAGGTAAGCAACTGCTTCACCAAATCCACCGTTCATCACGTTATAACCGACGATAACGAACAGAATTACACCCAATAATGGCATTAAAATCTTAGCTGTTTTTTCGATACCACTTGTCACACCAATACCAACGATGACAGCGGTTAAAATCATAAATACCGTATGCCAGATCGTCAATGTACCAGCTGATGCAAGCATAGCATCAAAGGTTGCAGCAACAGAATCACTGTCTTGACCAGCAAAGCTACCTGTTGCAACTTTAGTAATATAGTTAAGCGCCCAACCACCGATCACACTATAGAACGATAGAATTAAGAAGCCACCCAAAACACCAGTAGCACCAACGATACCCCAACTACGTGACTTACCTTCATTCGCTGCTACGTCTGAAAAAGTATTGACTGGGTTTTTTTGACCACGTCGACCAATTAACCATTCAGCAACTAATATTGGAAAACCGACCAGCGCGATACAGAACAAATAAGCAATAACGAAAGCTGAACCACCGCTTTCGCCAACCATGTATGGAAATTTCCATATGTTTCCTAAACCAACTGCTGAGCCTACTGCTGCCAATACGAAGCCAAAGCTTGAGCTCCATTGGGCATGTTCTTGTTTATTGATAGCCATTTTTTCCGTCCTCGTGCTTCAATTAACGTTACTGATAATCTTCCTTGATCAACATAAATAGTCGGCCTTACCGTGGGACTATTTAGTAAACGCTTCGATGTGAAACGCCCAGCAACATTAAGAAAGAATTGATTACAATATCGTAAACGCTCAGTTTCTGCTAAGCGACCAAAAAAGTCAAGTGCTCATAAATATAAAAAGCCATAACAAATAGTTATGGCTTTTACGTAATTCACCTTCATTTCATAAGAATTTAGCTTATTAAAAGTATCTAACTCATCATTAATCGAGCTGTTTTTTTTAGCGCACAACACCTCGGCTGCTATTTTGTAAGGAATCAATAAGTAACTGAATTTTTGGCTCTTTAGCCAATAGCTCATTATGTAAGACTTCCAACGCTTGTACAGTGGTCAAACCTGATCTGAAAATCGTACGGTACGCTTGACGCAATACATTAATGGTTTCTTTTGACCAACCTTTACGGCGCATGCCTTCGATATTGAGTCCATGAGCCTTTGCTGGATTGCCAGATACCATCGTAAATGCAGCCACATCTTTTAGAATGAGGCTGGCTCCGCCAATCAAGCTATAGTCATCTACTGTACAAAACTGATGTATGCCTGAGTTGCCACCGATGATGGTATGGTCGCCGATAGTCACATGCCCTGCCACACCAACATTGTTGGCAAGTACGTTATGATCGCCGATAACACAGTCGTGTGCGACATGGGTGTTTACCATCAATAGATTATGACTGCCGATTTTAGTCAGCTCGCCATCTTGCGCTGTACCACGGTGTAAGCTACAGGCTTCACGAATCGTATTGTGATCACCGATTTCGAGCCAAGTGCGCTCGCCTGCATACTTCAAATCTTGAGGATCTTCACCAATACTTGCAAACTGATAAAACTCATTATGTTGACCAATGCGAGTCAGCTTAGTCACAACGACATGTCTATGCAAAACCGTATGCGCACCAATTGATACTTCATCACCAACGATACAGTAGGGCCCGATGATAGCAGTCTCGTCAATCTGCGCGGACGGTGAGATGAGTGCTGTAGGATGAATCTGACTCATAAGATGGGCCCTTGTATCATTTGATGCGAGTAAATAATAAAAAAGTATCGCTATTTCAGTCTTACTAACGAAGCTAATACCAGTTATGTTGTTTAGTTTACATATAGCTATTTATTGCAGTGATAGTGAGCGATTTCAATATCGCTCTTTGTACAGTATGGCTTATTGAAAACTTAAGCACCCTTCGTGTTAGCAGGTTTTTGCTGCTCCTGACGTGCAATCATGATTTGCGCACTAGCCGCCAGTTCATCTTCGACATGGACAGTACAATCAAACTTATAGATACCATGTCTTTGCATCACGGTTTTTGCACGAATGATAAGCTGATCACCAGGAATCACTCGGCGCTTAAACCGCACTTTATCCACACCAGCAAACAAATACAGATAGCCATCTTCTGAAGTCAGACCTGCGGTAATGAACCCAAGTATGCCTGAAACCTGTGCCATTGCCTCTACCATCAATACCCCTGGCATGATTGGCTCGTCAGGAAAATGCCCATTAAAAAACTCTTCATTAATAGTCACGTTTTTGATACCAGTAATACACTCGCCTGGCGTACAAGCTACAATACGATCTACCAGCATAAAAGGATAACGATGCGGTAAGTAATGCTTAATCGTATGATACGTTAATGGTAGCGTAAGACCTTGCTCAGCTAAGCTTTTAACGTCTTCATCAGTTGGGATATCTATATTGTTATTGCTCATAATGACGCTTCCTTGCTGTGTTTTGAATATCTATTATTTGTTTGTGTTTGCATTAGTTATTGCCTAGCTGACGAAAACGTACAGCAGCACGTCGCCAATTAGCAGTTGGCATTGCAGCCGTACCAGATGAATATGAGCCAGCGGTTTTAATGGATTTGGTGACCATGGTCATGCCAGATAAAACGACATCGTCTGTAATCTCAATATGCCCTGTGATACCGACAGCGCCGCCTATTATACAGCGCTTACCTATCGTAGTACTACCCGCAATGCCAGTTTGAGCAGCAATAGCAGTACCGTCACCGATACGGACGTTATGGGCAACTTGTACCAGATTATCAATAATCACGTGATTACCAATAACGGTATCATCGATAGCGCCACGATCGATACACGTCTGGTTACCAACTCGCACATAATTACCAATAATGACACGGCCTAACTGGGCGATGCGCTCCCAACCTATGTTACTAGGATCTTTAGTAGGCGCAAAACCAAATCCTTCAGATCCAATGCTTGCCCCTGCATGCAATCTAACGTGATTGCCAATGACACACTCAGGCCCGACAACGACTTGCGACTTAATCACACAATCGGTGCCAATACTAGTATTGGCCTCAACCACAACATGAGCATCGAGTGAGCTACGCGCCCCTATTTGTACATTGTCACCAATCACGCAAAAAGGGCCGATATTAACTTTCTCGCCAATAACAGCACTGTCTGCAATCACAGCACTAGGATGAATTCCGTTAGATAAAGAATGACGCGCAAACAGCTGACTGGCACTGGCATAAGCCAAATATGGATTTGAGACGACTAGCGCTATCGCTGAGGTAGGCACTTGGTCACGATATGCTTCCGTCACCAACACCGCGCCTGCGTCACTGCTAGCCAAGCTAGAGATGTAGTGAGGATCTGCCAAAAAGCTTAACTGCTGCTGACTGGCCGTCGTCAAACTACCGACACTACTGAATGGTTGACACAATTGCTCAGTATCAATCTCAGCCTTATTAATAATAGGCTGACGCTGCTCAATTCGAGTAATGAGTTGCTCAATCGTTATCATAATGACTATTAATAAAATATGGTTATAAATGAAACGGTCGCCAAAATAACAATGCGTTTTGACGACCTACTAAGCTCTAATGATATTTCCGTCTATTTGAGACAATCTCTAAAACTACTCAAATAGATGAGAATGATGTCATTAATTTAGAATGTATTACCAATCTGGAACTGGACTTTTTCAGTCTCATCGCCTTCTTTGTCACCAAATGGTACCGCGTAGCTAAGTGAGATTGGACCAATTGGCGTATACCAAGTGATACCGGCACCAGCACTGTAACGGAAGTCATTATCTTGAGTCAGCAATGGAACATCTGAGTCATTAAAAGTGCGATCTTCTTTATCAGACGTGTCAAAGACCTGACCACCTTCAGCAAACAATACTGGACGTACCTGATCTGCCCAATCACCTTTGAACGGCATTGGTAAAATTAGTTCAGCACCAAACGTTGCTAGTGCATTACCACCAACCTCTTCTGCGGTAAAGGTTTGGTTGTCTGGATCATTGACCGCATCATAATAGACTTGTGATTTAGGTCCCAGAGTAGATGATTCATAGCCACGTACTGAGCCATAACCACCAGCATAGAAGTTTTCATAGAACGGTAAATCATTACCATAACCAAGCTTAGTATAACCACGCGCGATCACGTCTTTATAAATAGGGTAATATATATTGCCGCTATACGTTAGCTTTTGGTAGTTGGCATCGCCAAGACCAATGGTTGCATCAATTGCATGGCTCATACCTTTGGTAGGGAATACGGGACGGTCTAAAGTGCTGTAGTCCCAACCAAATAATAGATTGTAAGTCTGATAATCATTCTTGAAGGTAGCAACACCATCAGTCTCGACTTCCGGCGTTTTCGTACCGCCCTCGTCTAGAATTTCTTGGACATTAGATATACCTAAATAACGACCACCACGAACCTTTGTGTTGTCTACATTTAGACCAGCACTCAGGCGTTTGGTTTCGTCAATAGGATAACTATAGTTCAGCGTCGCACCATATGAATCTGTCACATAGTTACTAACGTTGTCGTCATCATATTTGGTTTTGCGATAATAACCGCTGATACCTTGAGAAACACCGTTTTCTGTAAAGTACGGATCGGTATAACCTAGGCTATAAGAGTCACGTGTCTCTGAACGAGAAAGCGCAGCCTTAACACGGTTACCGGTACCCATGAAGTTGTTTTGGGTCAAATCCAACTGGAAAGTCACACCACCGCTTTGTGAGTAACCGGCTGCAATCGTTGAGCTACCAGAAGGCTGCTCTTCAACCACATAGTTCACATCGACTTGATCTGGCTGGTTAGGTACGGGCTTAACGTCGACAGTGACATTTTTAAAAAAGCCAGTACGCATCAAACGCGTGCGTGACAGTTGAATTTTGTCATTGGACGATAGCGTACCTTCTAACTGACGCATTTCACGACGTAATACTTCGTCTTGCGTTTTAATATTACCCGTAAAGTTAATACGGCGAACGTAGATAGGACGTGCAGGGTCGATATAGTAATCAACATCGACCATTTTCGTATCGTCATTGATACGTGGTACTGGTCTGATTTGAGCTAGATAATAGCCTTCATTACCATAGCGTCTTTTAAGAGAAGCAGTGGTTTCGTCTAGTTTTGCTTGCGAGTACTTTTCATTAGATGCAAAGCTCACTAGCTCTTTTAGCTCACTATTCTCAAAGGTAGGTTTACCTAGAAAGTTCACTTCGCCAAACTGGTATTGCTCGCCTTCACTTAGGCTAACTTCGATAAACACGCTACTTTTGTCTTCGCTGATATTCAATACAGCATTATCGACTGAAAAACGCACATAACCATCGTTCTGATATAGCGCCTTTAAACTCTCTAGACTGGCAGCCAGTTTCTCTTGAGCGTATCGATCAGATTTAGATAATAGACGCGTCCATGAAGATTCTTTTACCGCGAAAACATCTTTAATCTCTTCATCACTAAAGTGTTTGTTACCAATAATATTGATATCGACAACTTTAGCAGGTTTGCCTTCTACAAAGCGCACGTCAAGTTTTACGCGGTTGCCATCAAGGACCGTTTGATCTACTTCGATATTACTATTGTAGTAGCCCTGGCTAATATATTGCTGTTGTAGCTCATTGGCCACGCCTTGCAAGGTAGACTGCTTGAGCACGTCACCAGCAGAAAGGCCAGCATTCTTCAATCCCTGCTCAAGCCCTTCTTTTGGAATAAGCTTGTTACCTTCAAAGGTTACTTCAGCGATCGTTGGACGCTCAATGACGTCAAATCTTAGCTTGCCACCTTCGACACGGCTTTGAATATCAGCAAAGTTTTCAGTTGCATATAGCGCCTTAATACTGGCAGCTAAGCTACTATCATTCACCGTATCGCCTACCGTAACAGGTAAGACCGGATAGAGGCTATCAGGGGTTAGACGTTGTAAGCCATTAAAACCGATGTCAGTTACTACAAATTCTGCAGCCTGTACTGGCATACTCATCATCGCTACAACTAACGGCAACCCAGCCGCGCTCATAATTAAAGGCGTACGCATAAACACTATCCGTCAATAAAAAAATTGCTTAAGTTAAGTTAAAAGGCACGTATTGTCTAACCCGTGCGCATAAGGTTATAAACCCATGCAAGGGTAACTCAGAACACTTTATATAAATTGCATCACAAAATAAACTAAAAATTACGATTAGTACAGAGGCTGCGACACAGAGTAGCATGCCTATCATAACAATAATCAGCCTATAATAGGCGTAAAACCATTAGTATATCGTGCTTTATCAGCCATATTGCTCATCAGCTGACTAAAATAGCCGGCTGATGTCATTACCAATTGCTAACACCATGAAACCTGCCAGTAAGAGTAAACCGATATTTAGACCGACCATTTGCACACCTTCAGACAGTGGCTTACCGCGAATCAGCTCAATAAAATGATAGACAATATGACCACCATCTAATACTGGAATCGGCAAAAGGTTTAAGACGGCAAGACTCAAGCTAATCAGCGCCGCTGTCGATAATACCATTTGCCAACTGATATCAAAGCTTTGCTTGGCAACTTTAGCAATGGTAATTGGCCCTGATAAATTGTCTAAACCAATCATACCTGACAGCATTTTCCCCATCGAGCTTACAGTCATTACCGCGAGCTGCTCAGTCTTTTCAAACGACTTAACTAACGACTCACTAGGACCGTAGACCACGGTAGTCTTGTAATCGTCAGGAATCACAATCTCAGTCTGATCAACCATCGCACCAATCTGTCCGTAATCATTACCCAAGTTGTCTTTTTTACCTTGAGGCATAATCTGCAACTGTACAGACTTATCATCACGTAACACCGTAAAATTAAGCAGCGTTTCAGGATTATCACGAATAATACGTGTGGCAGTAATCCAGTCTTCAATTGACTCATTATTAATAGCAGTAATACGGTCGCCAACCTTTAGACCTTGGCGACTAGCGGCACCATCAGGAGCCAAACCGCCTACAATCGGCGCAATCTGCGGCTGCCATGGCAACATACCAAAGCTGGTCAATGCATCTTTGCCTTGAGCTTCACCTTGCATAAACTGTGTGACGGGTGCTTTATATGTCTTAGTCGACTGATCGGTTTGGGCATCTGACTGCAAGGTAATGCTGACATTATCCGTCTCACCCATACGTCCTGCAAGGCGATAGTTAATACCTTCCCATGTCTGCACATCATGTCCATCAATCGCCACAATCTTATCACCGACTGGTAACTGTGCTATCGCAGCAGGCGTATCTGGTAGTACCTGACCAATCTTAGTCGCCAACTGCTCAGATGGGGTCATAAATAGTACCCAAAATAGCGCGATAGCGATGACAAAATTCATGATAGGGCCAGCTGCAACGATAGCAATTTTCTTGAGCGGATGTTGCCGATTAAATGCAAGGTGCTGCTCATCTTTTGCGACATTACCTTCACGCTCATCTAGCATCTTTACATAGCCGCCAAGTGGCAATGCTGAGATACGATAGTCGATGCCGCTTTTTTTACTGGTCCAACCAAAAACTTTAGGACCAAAACCGATAGAGTACGTTAGCACTTTGACACCGCAAAGCCGCGCCACAATATAATGTCCCCACTCGTGTAAGGCAATAAGCGGGCCCAAGACAAATATGGCGGCAAGAAGTGTTAGTAAAAACGTCATGATTTTTTCTCAGTATTGTCTCTCAGCATTTTTATCAACATCTTCGCTAATATCGTTTAGCAATATCATGTATCAGCTAAGAGACGCTTGCTACGATTATGTCAGCTTTGCTACCAACTTATCAGTCAAGTGGCGTGCAATCTTATCGATTGCCAATATGTCTTCTATGTCAGCGGTTTCGTTCAATGGTGGCAGCTGTATGTCATTTAAGGCTTGTTCGTTAATATCAGCAATATCCGTCAAACGTATTTTACCATCGAGGAACGCTGCTACTGCAATTTCGTTTGCCGCATTGAGCACAATTGTGGCTTGCGTCCCTGCTTGCATAGCTTGGCGAGCCAAACGCAAACAGGCAAATTTTTGTAGATCTGGCTCAATAAACTCCAAACCACTAAGTGCAAATAAGTCTAACGGCTGCGAGCCACTATCAATTCGATCAGGATAGCTAAGCGCATGTGCAATTGGGGTTTTCATGTCTGGACTACCCAGCTGTGCTAAAAAACTCCCATCGCTATATTCTACCATTGAGTGAATGATACTTTGTGGATGAATGACCACATTTATCTTATCTTCAGGCAAATCAAATAAATGACAGGCTTCTATCAGCTCAAGCCCCTTGTTCATCATCGTCGCCGAATCGACAGATATTTTTTGACCCATTGACCAATTCGGGTGTTTGACCGCTTCTGCGACGCTTGCCTGCTGCATTTGCTCGAACGACTGCTGCAAAAATGGCCCACCAGAGGCTGTCAACCATAGTTTACGAACACCATGATTTGACTGATGGATTTGCGTATTGTCTTGCTGAATAGCGAGTGGCAAGCATTGAAAAATGGCATTGTGTTCGGAGTCGAGTGGCAGCAAAGTGGCTTTGTGTGTCTTGACCGCATCAATCATAACTTTACCTGCCATCACTAAGGCTTCTTTATTGGCCAATAAGATACGCTTACCTACACGGGCTGCTGCTAATGTAGACGGCAACCCTGCCGCCCCTACAATCGCCGCTACAACCGTATCAGTCTGTGAGTCAGTGGCAATATCTACCAATCCTGCCTCACCCCCTACGACCTCACTATCAATCCCCGCGGCTTTAAGCCTGTGAGCAAAATCATCTACGGCTGACGTCGGCACACTGACGCGTTTCGGCAAAAACTGCTGACAGAGTGCAAATAGCTTATCTAAGCGATGATAGCCTGACAAAGCATAGACTTCGTAAGTGTGCGGTTGCGCCGCCAATATTGCTAAGGTGCTATCGCCAATCGAGCCTGTCGCGCCTAGTACGGCGATGCGTTGCGTCATAACCATCAATGCCCATGATACTTAAAAATAATAAAAATAGAATATCGTCTATTAACTATAAACCTTACACCACTATCAAACCAAGCTGCTGTATCACCCAAAAACCAAGGGCAAATATCGGTGTTGCAGACAACAGAGAATCGATACGGTCAAGGATACCACCGTGACCTGGCAAGATAGTGCCTGAATCTTTTACATCAGCACGGCGCTTGAGCATCGACTCGAACAAGTCCCCAAGTACAGAGGCAAGAATAGTGATGGCCGATAACGCTACAAATGCGATTAACGGTACACCGGTCAGCTGTAATTTAAAGACGCTAATGGCTACCACAACTAACAGCCCTGTGACGAGGCCACCAGCCAACCCTTCCATGCTCTTATTGGGTGAGACATTGGGTGCCATTTTTCGGCGACCAAGTTTGCGTCCAACGAAATATGCACCGCTATCTGCACACCATACTAATAAGAACACATATAGCAGCCACCATGCCGACAGTTGCCAGAGATAGAACATCGCCGTGATAGATGCCGTCAGAATAACCGCGCCCATCATTGCCAGCTGGTTGCCGTACCATCTCGTCTGTGTTGGAAAGACTCGAACCCAAGACAGCGCCATCAGCCATATAATGAGTGACGCCACCCACCAAAACAGCCAAGTCACCTTGAACATCAGCGAGAATATAGTGAGCGCTAAAATAATTAGAACGAATACAGCAGGTTGGCGCCACTTAGGCATCAATTTGGCCCACTCATGAGCGGCGATAATGACCCCAATGGCCAACAGTGGTGCAAATAAAATAGGCGTTTGGCTCGCAAACATTGCAATACCAACGATAATAACGAGAACAATTGCCGTCTTAATTCGTTGCCACATACTTATCGAGCCTTATAATAATGAAGAACAGATGGTCAAAAAATGCATTATAGCAGCTAACTAACGATGGCCTAGTGATAGCATTCAATACTCATTCAAGCCGTTTATCATTGCATAAACCAACCCTATTGACCAGTTATACAATACTAACTGAACTGAACCGACTAAACTTATCTATCAACGCACTGCTCAGTGCCCTTGCTGCTCTATCACTACCTGCTCGCTGGTTTTACCAAAGCGACGTTGACGTTTAGCAAACTCTGCGATCATCGAAGCTAGCTCTTCTGCTGCAAAATTTGGCCATAATGTAGGAGTGAAAAACAGCTCAGCGTAAGCAGATTGCCACAATAAGAAATTAGAAATACGATACTCGCCGCCCGTACGCACCAGCATATCTACTGCTGGGGTATCGGCTAATTGTACGTAGTTACCTAACAACTCTTCGCTGACATCTTCAGCTTTTAATTCGCCATCTTGCACTTGCTGAGCCAGCTGTTTTGCTGCGTTTGCGATATCCCACTGTCCACCGTAGCTAATTGCAATCACCAGCGTCATTGCATCAAAATCCGCCGTCTTTTCTTCCGCATCAGCCATTAGCGTTTGTAATGACTCACTAAGTTGACTGCGATCACCGATGAAACGCAAGCGAATACGATACTCATTCATACGCGGCATTTGCTCATGAATCGTCGATGTGAGCAGCTGCATCAACAGTGCCACTTCACTAGGCGGTCTCTGCCAATTTTCACTAGAAAATGCAAATACGGTCAGCACTTCAATGCCTGTATTGACACAATACTCAACGATAGGATCGAGCGCGTCTTTGCCAGCCACATGCCCTTGACCGTGGCCCAAATCATTGGCCTTACCATAGCGATTATTACCATCCATAATGATGGCGATATGACGAGGAAGAATAGCGGGCGCCAAAACGGCTGAAGTGGACATAGGCGAACTTGCTTATTGTTGAGGTAAAATAATAATAACGTGTGCAACAGCGATTAAAAAGCGCCATTTATATAATTCACTAACTTATCATAATTGCGTCGTTAGTTTTTAGTGTTCAGAATGCGATGGACACAGCTCAATCAACCACACCTTTGGCTTGCTTTAGATATGGCTTCATATAGTTGATTCAGTTTAAAAGAGAGACAGCGCAACCGAGTGCAGATGTAACTGTGATACTTTAAGCGAGGTTAACGCTGTCACTCTTTTATAGAGGATTGACTGTATCGGTCTACACAATAATAAACAGCCAATAGCTATAAAGTATTGGCTGCTCAATTATAAATAATCTATCAAACTGATTCTTGTTATAAATCACAATTATATCAGTATTAAACTTCCATCAAATCGCTTTCTTTCTTGCTCAAACGAGCATCAATTGTTTCGATATATTTGTCAGTAATTTTTTGAATATCATCGTTAGCGCGGCGCTCATCGTCTTCTGAGATTTCTTTTTCTTTTGCCAAATCTTTGATGTCATTCATCATGTCACGGCGAATATTACGGATAGAAACACGGCTGCTCTCAGCTTCACCACGTGCAAGCTTTTGCATATCGCGACGGGTATCTTCTGTCAATGCTGGCATCGGCACACGGATCACATCAGCAGACATTGGGTTTAGACCCAAATCTGCTTCACGAATGGCCTTGTCTACTGCTTGTACCATCGTACGGTCAAATGGTTGAACCAGCAAGGTACGTGAGTCTTCAACGTTGACGCTTGCTACTTGGTTCAATGGTGTATCAGAACCGTAGTAGCTGACCATCACACCTGACAACATACCTGGATGCGCACGGCCAGTACGAACTTTACTGAAAGTGCTTTCAAGCGCTTCCAATGTTTTTTGCATGCGTGCTTCGCCGTCTTGCTTAATCTCTTTAATCATTGTGTATCCTTATTTATCGTTACCGACAAATCTTTTATTTGCTATTGGGATATTAATTATTTGTTGCTAATCGTTAGCTATTTACTGACGTTAGTTGCCAGTATCGCATCAATTAATGAAAAACTCGTGTGCCTTCATTTTCACCCATGATGACATTCAATAATGCATTAGGCTTAGTCATGTCAAACACTTGCAGCGGTACGTTATGCTCACGGCATAATGCGATAGCCGTTAAATCCATAACACCTAGCTTTTGCTCTAGTACTTCATCAAAAGTCAGACCGTCATATTTGACTGCATCATCATGTAGGCTTGGGTCTTTGTCATAAACGCCATCGACCTTAGTCGCTTTTAAAATCAAACCAGCTTCGATTTCGATACCGCGCAAACAAGCAGCGGTGTCAGTGGTAAAGAATGGGTTACCCGTACCTGCGACAAAGATACAAACTTCGCCGTTTTTAAGATAACGAATGGCATTACGACTGCTATAGCTTTCAGTGACTTCACCAATCGGTAACGCTGACATCAAGCGAGTTTTGATATTGCGACGCTCAAGCGCATCACGCATTGCCAGTCCGTTCATAACGGTCGCTAGCATGCCCATCTGATCACCTGTGACACGGCCAACGAGACCTTCTTTTTGCAATTGCGCACCGCGATATAAGTTACCACCGCCGACTACGATACCGACTTGGACACCAAGCCCACGCAAGTGAGCGATAGACAGACTCATTTTATCAAGCACTTCGGTATCAATACCCATGTCTTTACTACCAGCTAAGGCTTCACCGGAGAGTTTCAGCAAGATACGAGCGTAACGCGGGTTTTTGTCAGACATGAGGTCACCTTGTTATCATGAAATTATAAAGAAAATTATCGGTAAAATACAAATCGAGTTTGGCCACAACGCCACACTTACAGCTAAGCGTATTAAAAAGGCTAAATTGCGCTAATTGTAGCAAAAACTGCCCGCCATTGGGCAATTTTCACTCGCATATCTTATTGGATATCTAGCCTTGATAACTGGCGAATAGATCGTATTCGCTAGCATCGTCGATAGTCACGGTTAAGAACTGCCCTACTTTGACTTGAGCGTTGATGTCATCAACATAGACATGACCATCAATTTCAGGTGCATCAGCATAGCTACGGCAAATAGCAATATTTTCATCGCTATCAATTTCATCGACCAATACCGTTAAAGTCTTGCCGACTTTTTCTTGTAGCTTTTGCGCTGAAATATCTTGCTGTAGCGCCATTAAACGCTCATAGCGAGATTGCTTGACGTCTTCAGGCACATGATCAGGCAAGTCATTGGCCACTGCGCCTTCTACTTCTGAATAAGTAAATGCGCCCACGCGATCGAGGCGTGCTTCAACTAACCAGTCAAGCAAGCACTGAAAATCTTCTTCTGTTTCGCCAGGGAAGCCAACCACAAAGGTCGAACGAATCACGATATCAGGACAGATATCACGCCACGCTTTGATACGAGCCAAGGTGTTTTCGCTATGCGCAGGACGTTTCATCGCCTTTAGGATACGATGGCTGGCATGCTGGAACGGAATGTCCAGATAAGGCAGTAGTTTCTTCTCAGCCATCAACTCAACGACTTTGTCTACGTGTGGATACGGATAGACATAATGCAGGCGTACCCAAATGCCCAAATCGTTCAATGCTTGGCATAAGTCATAAAACTTAGACTTGAGCGGCATGCCATTCCAAAAGCTGGTCTTGTACTTTAGGTCAAGGCCATATGCCGAGGTATCTTGCGAGATGATAAGTAACTCTTTCACGCCAGCTTTTTTGAGCGCCAGTGCTTCGTTCATCACATTATCAATCGGGCGCGATACCAAATCACCGCGCAAGCTTGGAATAATGCAGAACGTACAACGGTGATTACAGCCTTCTGATATTTTTAGATAAGCATAATGGCTTGGGGTCAGTTTGATACCCGCTTCATTAATCAAATCTATTTTTGGATCATAGTTGGCGTCCTGACTGCGATTTGGCTTAGGCACATGCTGCGCCACTGCCGTAATCACTTCGTCATAGGCATGCGCGCCCGTCACTGCTAGTACAGCCGGATGCATCTCACGGATTTTGTCCGCTTCTTTGCCCAGACAGCCAGTGACAATCACTTTACCATTTTTGCTAATGGCCTCGCCGATCGCATCAAGTGACTCTTGTACCGCTGACTCAATAAAGCCGCAAGTGTTTACCACGACCAAGTCAGCACCATCATAATCACTGGCCACTTGATAGCCGTCACGGCTTAGCTCAGTGATAATACGCTCACTATCTACCAATGCTTTTGGACAACCTAGTGACACAAAACCAATCTTTGGCGCCGCACTAACTGGCATCGTAGCAGTCGCATTGGCAGTCGTAACATCACTGCTTTGGGCTACACTACGGTTCTGATTGTGATTGGCTTTATGATGGTAAGGTTGTTTAGCATCTGTTTGACTGACATCTGCCTGACTCTGCGCTTGTACTATGGTAGGCGCGGCAGGATTGAAGATAGTGGCAGTGTCTTTTACGGCAGATAGAGGAGCTGTTGCTGTCGTATTCACTGACTCGGTAGAAGTTTTGGACATGGCTGACCTTGCTAGAGATAAATTGGCTGAGCGCATTGTACGTTTTTTTTGCAAAAATCACCAGTTTTGCCGCTCTATAGTCTTGATTTGTGGTTAAATATTATCTCAAGCATCTGACTTTTTTGGGCCCTACTGATGAACGCTGATTTTATAACCGCCAAAACAACCCCTGACCTCGCATTTATATCTCAGCATTTATTCACCGCTATTTTATGGGTTAACGATGAGCTATCAATCACACGGTTGAATGCTCAAGCCGAGCAGCTACTCGCCATTAGTAGCGGCAGACTAATCAATCAATCAATATTGACACTGCTCGCACCTGATGAATTAAAGACTAAAGATACTGCATTTATCGATAATGATAGTGGTGATATAAATGAAAACGAGGCTTCGAGCGAGCCAGCATATTCGTTGACGGAGCGCTTTGTGCAAGCGCAGAACTATCAGCAGCCTTTTATCGATCATGACCACATCATAAAAACACCGTTAAACGGTAATTTATCATTGTCAGTCGACTATAGCGTCACACCAGTCATCTATGAACAGCAGCCTTATTTTATTATCGAGATGTGGGGTAAAGATCGGCAAAGTCGTATTTCTGAGGAGCAGCGTCAACAGCAGCAATACACAGTTGCCCGTCATATGCTACGCTCGGTAGCACACGAAATAAAGAACCCTCTTGCTGGTATTCGCGGGGCAGCCCAACTGTTGCAACGGCAGTTTATTAAATTCAGCGACGCATCTACCACTAGCACCTCTAGTGTTGATAATGCTTTGACAACTACTAACATTGACGCGCAGCATGATTTGCAAAAAATGAATCAAAAACTGCGCAACTATACGGACATTATTATTTCAGAGACTGATCGGTTAACCCATCTTATTGGGCAGCTTCTGGGTTCCAATCAACTGCCAAACTGGCAAACGCTCAATATCCATGAGCCTTTAGAGCATGTCTTAACCTTAGTGACCAATCAGTATCCACAGGTAGTGTTACAGCGTGATTATGATTTATCATTGCCAGAGTTGTGTGCAGATAAGGATCAGCTGATTCAAGTGTTTTTAAACCTTATTAATAATGCTTGTGAGTCGATGACTGAGTTCGAACAAACGCTACAACAGAATAAAATCTCAGAGTCTCAAGAATCACCACAATCTGCCATACAAACTGAGGGCAATTCTGATTATCAACCGACATTGCATATTCAAACGCGGGTTGCCTTTCAGCATACGATCGTCGGGCAGCAGCACAAGCAAGTGATGCAAATTACTATTACTGATAATGGCTCAGGTATTGATCCAGCATTGATCGGTCAGATATTTTTCCCAATGGTCACTAGCCGTGCAGCCGGTACAGGTCTTGGATTATCCATCGTCCAAGATATTATCAGTCATCATCATGGTATGATTGATGTGAGCTCGACAAAAGAGCAAGAAGATAAGCAAACCCGATTTACGCTATATCTACCATTTACTCAACCCATCACTGAGACATAAAATAAATTATGAATTAAAGGCTGCTAAGTTTCATAACGCCAACTCCCAATCCCCAACTTACCATCAATAATTGCTGATTAGGCCCAATACATGACTGAATATAGCGACGACCTCCAACCTAAAAGCGATGATCAATCACCACAATCACAAATAGTAACTGTGAATAATGCACCCAGCGACCACCCTGCAACATTGTGGTTAATCGATGACGATGCAGCCCTACGTATGGTGTTGGCCGACACGTTTGAAGATGCTGGATTGACCGTTATCAGTTTTACTCAAGCACAAGCAGCATGGACTCGCCTTAACGATGTGTTAAAACAGCAAGAGTCAGCTGAGCAATTACCTGACGTCATACTGACCGATATTCGTATGCCAATGATGGATGGATTGTCTTTTAGCGACTGGGTCCATCAGCATTTCCCCAAAATGCCAATCGTAATTATGACGGCACATTCAGACCTGACCTCTGCTATCAATAGCTATCAGACTGGTGCTTTTGAATACCTGCCCAAGCCTTTTGACTTAGATGATGCAGTTGCAACGATTTATAAAGCCATCAATTATCAGCCCAATTTAGAAACAACGACTGTTTCCCTTTCTGATGAACCCAATACCAATACAACGTCTGACACGTCTACCGAAGACCTGATAAAACCTAAAGCCGCATCTTCTAGTAAGACAACCAAAGACAATAAGAACAAAAGTGCCGGCGTAACCAAAGATAATGGGAACCCTAGCGGCATCATTGGACAGTCTCCAGCCATGCAAACGGTGTTTCGTGCTATTGGCAGGCTGGCACAATCTCCCATTTCCGTCTTAATCACTGGTGAGTCTGGAACAGGTAAAGAATTGGTGGCCAGTGCATTGCACCAACACTCTCCGCGTAAACAGCAACCATTTATTGCGCTTAATATGGCAGCCATACCACATGACTTGATCGAGTCTGAGCTATTTGGTCACGAAAAAGGCGCGTTCACTGGTGCAACGACGATGCGTCAAGGCCGTTTTGAGCAGGCAGATGGCGGTACTCTATTTTTAGATGAAATCGGTGACATGCCTTTTAGCACTCAGACACGGCTGTTACGCGTACTGGCCAATGGTGAGTTTTATCGTGTTGGTGGTCAGCAGCCAATCAAGGTCGACGTGCGTATCATCGCAGCCACCCACCAAAACTTAGAAGAGCTGGTAAAACAAAGCCGATTCCGCGAAGACTTATTTTATCGCCTCAATGTCATTCGATTACCCCTACCACCATTACGTACACGTCCTGAAGACATTCCTGCATTAGCCCTCTACTTTATGCAGTCTGCCGCAGAGCAAATGAGTACTACCCCGAAGCATCTCCATCCTGCCGCATTGCAAATTATGCAGACGTTTGACTGGCGCGGTAATGTGCGTCAATTAGAAAACGTCTGCTTGTGGCTCACGGTGATGGCCACTGGTGATACGGTGATGGCGACAGACTTGCCACCAGAGCTACTTGAAAACATCTCACCTAATACGGTGCTTTATGAAGAGCATGGCTCATTGAAGGAAGATGCTCAAGAGCATTTGGCACAAAGCAGCGATGTACTAAAAGGCAGTGCGTTAAATAATCATCAAAATGATCGAAGTAACCAGTTGCCTAAAAGCCAAAGTTGGCAGCAAGCATTGGCTGATTGGGCTGAGCAGTCGCTAAACACGGGCGAAACTGATATTCTGCAAACAGCAACTCCTGAGTTCGAGCGCGTTTTATTGACAGCAGCACTCAATCATAGCGGTGGTAAAAAGATAGAAGCAGCAAGCTTACTCGGCTGGGGACGCAATACTCTGACACGCAAATTGCAGCAGTTGGAGATTTCTGCCCCAAGAGTACCCACTAAAGAATAAATAAACGCATAAAACACGATATTAAATTATTATTAATATCAATTACTTAAAATTAATATCGAAAATATTCAAAAATAATTGCAAATAGGGGTTGCCAAACAATTAAAACTCTATATAATAGCCAACCACTGAGACGCACTACCGAATCAGTTAACTATTTAGATAGCATTTGAGTTTAATTGCTTTTGATGATAGAGTAACGAAAATGGGGCTGTGGCGGAATTGGTAGACGCACCAGATTTAGGTTCTGGCGCCGCAAGGTGTGAGAGTTCGAGTCTCTCCAGCCCCACCATTTTCGGATAGTACATCTTAGACCAAATATCAAAACCTGCTTTTTAGCAGGTTTTTTTGTGTCTGGAATTTGGTGTTAAAACTATAAAATAACTCCCCAGATGTATTAATCTGTTTTTATGACCTTTCTAAGTCCTTCAACACCTCATCCATACTCTGATAGCGCCTCTCTACCCGCTGCATCAATGCTTTCATACACTTGCTATAGGCATAACTAGGGGATGTTCTAATGAACAGAGGGATTTTTCTCACTGTCATTGAATAAGGCACTGCGTTGATTTTTACGGAGGTTTTCACGTTCAATGATATTTTTTGCATCGACCTTTTCTAAAGGTAATGCTGTTTCGCGAGAAAGATCGCCATCGGCTATTAAGGATAAATAACGAGAACAACAAACTCTTAAAAAAGAGGTGAAATTGCCAATATCATGATCAGCATCGAGAGATTCTAGGTATAGCTTAGTGATCAGCTGATTAACCGTCATTTGATCGCGAAATGACAGCTCTTCTAATATATCCCAAAAAAACACCTCTAAACGAATTGAGGTGACTACTCCCTGAATTCGAAGTGATTTGGTTTTAGAGCTCCACAAGCTGTCGTCAGCACTAATAAAAAGTTGGCACATATATCCTCTCTCGATACTAGGGTCTATTAAATATTCAATAGACCTTAATTAAAGCTTATAGCAAGGCAACAAACTGCTTCAGCATAGCTGGGTGGGCAGGCCATGCAGGAGCCGTTACCAGTTGGCCATCTGTAATAGCGCCATCCATAGGTAACTTGACATACTCAGCGTCAGCCATTTCTATTTCTGGCTGACACGCAGGATAAGCAGATACTTTTTTACCCTTCAATACGCCAGCAGCCGTCAGCATTTGTGGCCCATGGCAAACTGAGGCAATCGGTTTATCAGTATTTGCGAAATGCTGAATCATTGCAATGACCTTAGCATTCAAGCGCAAGTATTCTGGCGCACGTCCACCTGGCAAATACAAAGCATCGTAATCTTCTACATTGATATCAGCAAAAGACGCATTAAGGACAAAATTATGACCGCGTTTTTCGGTATAAGTTTGATCACCTTCAAAGTCGTGTATTGAGGTAGCAATGCTATCACCTGCAACCTTATCTGGGCATATAGCATCAACCTCATGCCCCATCGCTAGAAGCGCTTGGAACGGAACCATGTTTTCATAGTCTTCAACAAAATCACCGGTAATGATAAGTACTTTAGCCATGATATTCTCACTGTATTGTAATAAAACATTGTAATGAAATACGGGAACCCAAATTAGTTTATAGCGACTTTGCGTAAAATGAGCCTGAATATCCATTCAAACATAAAAAACAACGACTAGGTAACATGTGAATACTACAAACAATCACTTTTTAAAATAAAATAATAAATTCAGCTATTTTCTAATAACTTCAAATCTATCAATACCTTATCTATTTCCTGATATCGTCTCTCTACCCGCTTCGCCAATGCTTTGTCGACAATACATTGATAGTGACTATATTCTGCTGACAACATTGGAATGGGTTGTTGGCAATGCTGAATCGCCCACGCTTTTGATTTATCATGGCTGTCGGCATTTACCTGAAACGGGCGTTTCCCTGTTAGTATCTCAACCATCATTACACCAAACGCATAAATATCACTGTGCACAGTGGCACTCTGTCCTTGCCAACGCTCAGGTGCGAGATACGCTGGTGTACCGGCAGGATTTGGTTGGCTATTAGCCATCGTCATACATTGTGATAAAGCAAAATCAGTGAGTAACAATCTAGGAGTCAGACTATTACTCATAGTATCTACTGGCCACTCATCATCAGAACCTTCAACCAAGATATTACTGGGTTTAATATCATTATGTAGCCAACCAGCCTGATGCAAATTAGCTATCAAGTATGCAGACTTCATGATGAAATGATGCTTTTGTGACGCTATCAATGACAGATGTTTTGAAGCGGCCAGCTGACTCGCCAAGCTACCATTAGTATAATAAGGCGTGACTACTATAACTAGGTGTTGCAACTGCTCTAGTATTTGAACGTCCACGCAATGATGAGCCAATAGTGGCGGTGCGATAACGTTATCTTTGATTTTCGATGAAGCATTTACAGCAGCTAAAATATCCGCTTCGTGAGTTAAATCAGAAGCGATAGGATAAACGCCATCACTCAACTGCCATTTAATCATCACGCTACCAAATTGTGGATGCTGGGCACGTGTTAAACCTTGGAAGTAAGTATTGTCGATATTTTGCGTTTTGATATCTTGCGTTTGTTCTGTGCTTTGCTGAGCAATACGTTGATGCACTATCTCACTAAAATCTTGTGCGTCCAGTTCTTGGTTAATAATAGGCAATAGCTGCATCGCCTGCGCTTGCAAGGCTTGCGTAATAGGCGGATTACTGGCACTATTTTCCATGGTATTGTTTCTCATAATATAGTGAGATTATTGCCTTCCCATTCGTATCATTTCCAAAGATAATAATAGCGCGAATAATGATTACAAGTACTACGATTACTAGGTACTAAGATTGTAGGCACTGAAATTTCAGCAGCGTTAATTGTATTTTTGGGTATGGTATTAAAGACAACCTTAATTGCTAGAGCCACTATGTCCCAACCAAATATCCCAACCATGCCATCTGACCAACCTACTTATGCCCTACCTGCACCGTTGTTAGACTTACTCAGTCAATACTTACAAGAGCGAGTCACACCAACTATTGAAATCGATCCAAGCCAGCTTGCTTATCGCTGGGTCGGTGGACGCACTGGTCACCTGCAACCTTTGTCGGTCAACCTGTTTTTGAGCTTAGATGACTTGCATGGTATCGATACACAAAAGTCGAAACTGGTACAAAACACCCGTCAGTTTATTAAAGGTTACCCTGCCAACCATGTATTGATGTCAGGCACACGTGGTGCCGGTAAATCATCATTGATTCGCGCTTTGCTACAAGCCCATCATAGTGAAGGCTTGCGTATTATTGAGGTTGCCCGCGATGATCTGCAAGTATTGGATAAGATTCGTGCTGCTATTAATGCCCTACCAGCAGATTGTCATTGCCGCTATATCGTATACTGTGATGACCTCGCTTTTAATGGTCAAGACGAAAGCTATCGTGCGCTAAAGAGCGTGCTCGATGGCTCGCTAGACTCTGAGCAAGACAAACTACTGGTCTACGCCACCAGTAATCGCCGTCGCTTGCTACCGCAGATGATGAAAGACAATGTCGATATCTATAATGGGCAGACGGATGAAGTCAATCCCTATGAGGCCATTGATGAAACCGTGTCATTATCAGATCGGTTCGGTTTGTCCCTCACCTTCCATCCTATGGATCAGCAGACTTATCTGCAAATCATTCAGCATTATCTGAATTTAGAGCAGCAGAAAATCTCAGCTGATATGGATAATAATGCTAAGGACATTTTAGCAAGTCAGTCTATGCCTGATAAGATCAGAAAGGATGCGCTACGTTGGGCCTCTGAACGTGGCGGTCGCTCAGGACGAGTTGCTTATCAATTTAGCCGTTTTTGGAGTGGTGAAACACAATTGGCTATCGAAGACAGTAAGCGCTAGGTCGTATTTAACGCTAAATCATATCTAAGCTTAACGATGTCTAATCACTGCGTGCAGAGCCTATATACTGCACGCGCATCTCTTCTTGACTGCCCTCTTGATCGCTTGCCAACTCAACTGCACCATCGACCATATATTGGTCGAAATCTGCGGCCAACCAGAGATTGCCTTGATAGACACTTTGCGCATCTAAGCGAATATATGCCATATTTGGCGTTTCGCTATCTGGATTATCAAAGTTCTGATAGCGAGCGCTAAAGTGGGTCAAAATGATGTTTTTCAGGTTCATCTTTTGCGCGAATGTGCCCACCACATGCGCACTGCTATGCATTGGGTCATAGTCAGGGTTTCTGGCTTGAATAGCCATCATGACCTCATGCGTATAAGTGGCTTCATGCACCAATAAATCCGCATTGATAACGGCTTTGCTTAACAAATTTGGCGCATCATTGTCTCCTGCCACCACCACTCGCGTCCGCTGTATCTCATTGTCAACATAATCTACTGAGCGCAATTGTCTATTACCCTCAGTCGTGACATCTTCGCCTTGCTGCAATTTACCCCACAGTGCACTTGCTGGAATACCATCAGCCACAAGCTTATCTGTATTAAGGAGGCGGCGGCTAATAGTCTGAGTAATACCAAAGGCATGAGAAGCAACCCGATGCGATAGCCGCGTGATATCAATATCAAGCTGATGTTGGTCACTTAAGCTAATGCTAACTTTGTTCGTATCACCTTGCTCAGTTAACACCTCTTCAATCGCTATAAAATTAAGAGCAAAAGGTAAATAAAGCTCTGTAGTAGCGGTAATCGCTTCAAGCAAAGTAGCAATTGCTTTTGGGGCAATCAAAGTTAATGGCTCACGGCGCCCTGACATGGCAGCACTTGCTAATAGTCCTGGCAGACCGTAGCAATGGTCACCATGCACATGGGTGATGCAGATAGCAGCTAATTGATGTAAGGAGAGTTTGGTATGTAGCAATTGCTGCTGCGTGCCCTCTCCGCAATCAATCAGCACCCATGGGCGCGATTTCTTACTCTGATTATTCTGTTGACGACTTCCTTGCTGTACGCCAGAGGTATGTGGATTCAGACACTCTATTGCCAATGCGGTCACATTACGCTGTTTAGTCGGTACACCTGCAGAGGTACCCAAAAAGGTTAGCTTTAGCATAATGATGCCTTTTATTTATCAGGAGTACTGGCTCAGAAGTATGAGAGCGTCTTTTCATTATGAAAACAATTACAGAAATGAGATAAACGAAGAATATACCCTAGTTATGACAATTGGCATATCATGGTTTTTTGACCTTCAACCATTTGTCCACCATTGGCAGTGCACTCATTTACCATATTTGATTCGTAAGATTTCCAGCCACCATAAAAGCTCGCTGCACACAGAATTACCACCAGGATTTTCTGTGACCACGATTTGATAGAGACTTGTTGGCTATTAATCTGTTGGCTATTATTTTCTTGCATACTGGTATCTTACTTATTAAGTGATGTTTGAGTTGCTGACTGATTGTCATCTTTGTCTAGGCTATCTTGTTTCAGATGGTCTTTATTCGAGGTGTTTAGATCTTTCATGATATTATCCTAAAAAAGGCTTTGTTTATTCATAAACAAAGCCTTTGGTCTACATGGCTACTTAAGCGTTGAGAGATGATTATACCAGTATCCTCTAAAAATTCAGACGGCCGCCCTTTTTTTCTGCTCGCTTAAAGGCATCTCGTTCTTCGCAGCGTTTGAGCCAGTTCAAAAGATTGGTATATTTACTCTGATCTAAACCTGCACCAGCATTGGCACCCAAGACTGCAAGATGCATTTGAATATCAGCGGCGCTAAATTCACTACCTGCAAACCAATGGTTTTCATGTAGATGACGCTCCATCATATCTAACATCTTCTCCAAACCGCTACTGATCATGTTTTTTTCAATCTGACCTTGGATTTTTTTGCTGATAGGTTTGATTAGCATCGGCGACTGAGACACTACTTTTGTGAATACCAAACGCATGACCAACAGTGGCATCAATGAAGCCTCTGCAAAGTGTAGCCAAAACGTGTAGGCTTCCCACGCTGCTTCGTTATTATCGTCAGGTTTGAACTGCTTTTCTTTATCATAGTGCTTAATCAAATATTCAATGATAAACCCTGACTCAATCAGCACCCGATCGTCCGCTTCTAGTATCGGTGCATTACCAATCGGATGCACTTGTTTTAGGCTATCAGGAGCACGGTATGCTTTATTGCGCTCATAACAAGTCAGTTTATAATCAGCGCCAAGCTCTTCCAACAGCCAGATAATACGAAACGAGCGCGAGTTTGCTAAATGATGAAGATGTAACATAAACCGTCCTAGTTATATATTGTAGTAAATCAGCCATAATATCTTAGATATAGCGCCATATATTCACTCAATCGCGGCACTACTGCTCTCGATAATAGCGTAATTTGTACTTCTTTAATACTGTGAGTTGGCAGACATGCTGGAAAACTATGCCTACCGAATCGATACTATCTAAGACGGTGTACTCTTCAACATCAGTCTAAATGTAATGCTTCAATCTTGCGCGTCATTTTATCTATCTTTTGCTGATATTTTTTGATTTGGCGGAATCGATGCGCGATTAGCACGCCTTTGATACGGCGGTTTTTGAGACGGCGACGTGGTGGAAAACTGCCCACTTGTGGCTCATTATAGCCATGTAAGCGGTCTTCACGTTTACGCGCCATATAGCCCAACGCGCTATCAGCAATCATAATCAGCAGTGCGATGAAAATCATGCTGTACATCAGCATGGAGCCACCATCATGTAGGCTGCGATCTAAAATTGCGATTGAGAAGATAAACAAGAATATTGGCTCAAGGTAGCACAGAGTGCCAAACAGTGAGACAGGCAACTTCTGACTGGCCACCATCGTTAGTGACATCGCGGCGGTGCTAATAATGCCTAATAATGGCAGCAGATACCAAAGCTTGTGGTTGGTGATTGCTACTTCAAAACCACCATTCATATACAGTGCGACCAATACCACTGGCAACAACAATACAAGGTCTGAGATAAGACCAGTAATAGGTGGTACTGCCAACTTGCGGCGTAGTAGATAATAAGGAGGATAACCCAAGCAAACAAACAAAGTCGCCCAAGAAATAGCACCATACTCGAAAATATCGTAAGCGATACCAAGACCTGCACATACAATGGCAGCCCACTGAAGTAAGCTCATATCTTCGTTGTAAAAGAACCTGCCGACAACAATCATAATCATCGGATATAGAAAATAACCCAACGTGACCTCAAGCCCCAAGCCATTGACTGGCGCCCACATAAATATCCAGATTTGCGCGCCCAAAATCGGTGTGGGTAGTATAAATAGAAACCACTCTTTTGCGTTCTTTAATGTTTTTAGATAATCAAAAATGTGCTGCCACTGCTTTAGTACGCTTACCAGCAGTACTAGACTAAAAAACATTGTCAGCACGCGCCACGAAGCGACTTGCGTACCTGATAATGGTTGCAGCAGTAGACCAAATAAGAACAGCAATGAGTATAAAAAATTTGCAGCGACAGCAGTGATTGTACCCTGCGAGGTTTGGTTAGTAGTCAGCATCACAACAGCCTTTAAAGATTGGGGCACATTCATGGCAATTTTAAAAAAAAACAAAAGCCTCAGACGAGAACGTCTGAGGCTTTTGCATATAAGGTCGTCGCGCAATCTAAGTTGAACGCTTTTGATGTATTAGGTTTACATCATGGTCGGCATTATGTCAAAGTCAGAATGAATAAGCAATGCCACTGTTCATCTAGTGTCTAAACTTCTGAATTAAGTAAATTTAATGCAGGTAAGTGCTTATTTTGCATCAAGTTGTTCGATTTTTTGCTGTATCTTATCCATCTTCTTTTGGTAACGACGAATCTTACGAAAACGATGGGCTTTTAGCACGCCATCGATACGCTGATTGATAAAATGACGACGCGGTGGAAAGCCGCCAATCTGAAGCTCTCTATAACCATGCAAGCGGTCATTACGCTGACGAACAAGGTAGCCTTTTACGCTATCAGCCATCATGACCAGTAGCGCAAGCGTAATCATGCCGTACATAAAGAGTGAACCACCTTCTTCAAGGCTTTGACTCAGAATAGTAATAGACAACACAAATAACAGCATTGGCTCAATATAACTTAACGCCCCAAACAGTGAAACAGGCAACTTGCTACTGGCAATCATCGTCAGCGACATCGCAAGCGCACTAAAAGCACCAAGCAGCGGCAATAGATACCAAAACTTCATGTCTTGCACCGCAACATCAAAACCGCCTGTCATGTAGAGCACGATGAGCACGACTGGTGTTAACAGCGTCAAATCAAACAATAACCCTGTAATGGGCGGTACAGAAAGAGTGCGCCGTAACAGATAATACGGCGGATAACCCAAGCATACAAACAGTGTCACCCAAGATACTGATCCATACTGAACAATATCGTAACCGATACCGAGTGCTGCAAATATCGCGGCAGCCCACTGCAAGATGCTCATATACTCATGGTAAAAGAATCGACCAAGCACAATCATCACTAGCGGCAATAAAAAATAGCCCAACGTGACATCGAGACCAAACCCGTTGACCGGTGCCCACATAAACAACCAAATCTGCCCACCCAGGATTGGCGCAGGCAGTATAAATATTAGCCATTCTTTTGGTGTCTTTAGCGTCTTTATATAATCAAAAACACGTTGCCACTGCTTAGTCAAACTGACCAATATCACCAAACTGAGTAACATCATGAGCACACGCCATGATGCTACCTGCGTCCCTGTTAAGGGCAGCATAAACAGTCCAAACAAAAACATCATCGAGAATAAAAAGCTCGATGATACCGAAGCAACCGTTCCCTGAAAAGTTTGATTGGTCGTAAGCATAACAACAGCCTTAAAAAATAGAACCTTATTTACAGTATTGAAAAAATGAGAGTTAAAAAACAAAAGCCTCCGACGATAACGTCAGAGGCTCTTTTCTAGAAAAATGCTAAGAGACTAGACTCAAAAGCTAATTACCAAGATTATTACTCGTCATCGTCTTATGCATAGTTAGTCTATTATAGATTGTCACTTGGTTTATGATCGTTTGCAATATCAATCACATCATCGACGTCAGTAGTTGCGGTATTGTCAGTTGTCGCATCAATATCTATCTGCTCCTGACCTTCTACCTCAAACGTACCGTCCTCTCTCATCGCATCGATAAGCTCGTCATCGCTCTCTTCGTGCTCAACACGCGCCATGGCAACCAGTTTTTCATCTTTTGACAGACGAATCAATGTTACGCCTTGCGTATTACGACCAGAGCTAGCGACATGCTCAACTGGGGTACGAACCAACGTACCTTTATCAGAGATTAGAATAATATCATCGGTAGAGTCAACCTTGGTCGCTCGTACTAGTGCGCCATTACGCTCACTGGTCTTGATAGCGATCACACCGCCACCCCCACGATTTTGCGTATTGAACTCATCGATAAAGGTACGTTTACCAAAGCCATTTTCACAAGCAATCAAGATTTCACGTACATCATCTTCGATAACGACTAATGATTTGATAAATTCGTCAGTAGCCAGACGCATACCGCGGACGCCTTTAGCCGTACGGCCCATCGCACGTGCATCATTCTCATCAAAACGAATCGCTTTACCACTTGAAGCGAACAACATCACTTCTTGGCTGCCATTAGTAATACGAGCGCTGACCAATTTATCACCGTCTTCTAATCCAACTGCAATCAAACCGTTCGATCTGATATTGGCAAACTGCTTCAACTCTACCCGCTTCACTGTACCGTTGGCCGTAGCAAAGAATACAAAAGGTGGCTCTGCTTGGTTGCTATCTTCTACCGAATCGTCATCATTGCTTACTTCTGATACTTCACTTACTACTGATGTATCTTCCACAATTTTTGGAATTGGTAGTATGGTTGTAACGGTTTCGTCGCTATTTAGACCAATTAGATTGACCAATGGACGACCACGAGCACCGCGACTGGCAATCGGCACTTCAAAACCACGTAAGCTAAAGACACGTCCACTATCCGTGAAGCACAATACGGTAGAGTGAGTTGAAGTCACGACTAAATGATCAATCACATCATCTTCTTTCATTGCTGTGGCAGACTTACCTTTACCGCCACGTTTTTGTGCGACATAATCATCAATCGGCTGAGTTTTGGCGTAGCCAGTACGCGATACCGTCATAACGACCGTTTGCTCAGGGATAAGGTCTTCGCGACTAAAGTCCATACGTGAATCGATGATATCGGTACGGCGCTCATCACCAAAGTTATCACGAATCTCGATCATCTCATTAGAGATAATAGCCATCAGCTTATCAAAATCGCCAAGAATAGACTCTAAATGCGCAATTTCACGCAATAGGTCTTGGTATTCTTCGGTCAATTTATCTTGCTCAAGGCCAGTCAGACGATGCAATTGCATATCTAAAATCGCATTGACCTGCTCAAGTGACAAACGATAACGCTCTTCGCCTTCGATTAGACCAAACGGCGCTTTAGGATCTTCGCCATCGATAAACTCAGGACGTACTGATTGACTACCAGCAGCCGTGAGCATCGCAACGACGCTACCTGAACCCCACGTGTTATTTAATAAGCTTTCACGTGCTAGGCCACGGTTTGCAGAAGCTTTAATCGTCGCGATAATTTCGTCGATATTGGCTAGAGCAACCGTTAGACCTTCTAGCAAATGACCACGAACGCGGGCTTTGTTCAATTCATAAATCGTACGGCGGGTCACCACTTCTTGACGATGACGGACAAATGCAGCGATAAGCTGACGCAAGGTCAATAGTTTTGGCTGACCATTATCGAGCGCCACCATGTTGATACTAAAGCTAGACTCTAGCGGCGTTTGTAGAAATAGGTTATTAACGATAACTTCAGCGGTCTCACCGCGGCGCAAATCAATAGCGATACGCATACCGTCTTTATCTGACTCATCACGAATTTCGCTAATGCCTTCGATTTTTTTATCACGAACAAGCTCTGCGATACGCTCGATCAGCTTGGCTTTGTTAGCCTGATAAGGTACTTCGGTAAATACGATGCGCTCACGATCACGGTTGACTCCAGAATTGCTCATCGGCTCGATATGATAACGACCACGAATATGCAAGCGGCCTTTACCCGTACGATAAGCATCTAAAATGCCCGCGCGACCATAGATAATACCGCCCGTAGGAAAATCAGGACCTGAGATATGCGACATCAGCTCTTCGGCTGAAACTTGTGGGTTTTCAGCATAGGCCAGACAGGCATTAATCACTTCGGTCAGGTTATGGGGTGCCATATTGGTCGCCATACCAACGGCAATACCCGTCGCACCATTGACCAATAGGTTAGGAATACGCGCTGGCATCACACTTGGCATGCGCTCAGAGCCATCGTAGTTGTCTTCCCAATCGACCGTGTCTTTGTCCAAATCAGCGAGCATCTGGTGGGTCAGTTTGGTCATACGTACTTCGGTATAACGCATCGCTGCCGGAGGATCATCATCGATCGAGCCAAAGTTACCTTGACCATCAACCATTGGGTAGCGCAAGCTGAAATCCTGCGCCATCCGTACGATGGCATCATAGACAGCACTATCGCCGTGTGGATGGTACTTACCGATAACATCACCGACCACACGTGCTGATTTTTTATACGGTTTATTATAATCGTTTGATAGCACGTGCATGGCATACATCACGCGGCGGTGTACAGGTTTGAACCCATCACGCACATCAGGCAGCGCACGCGAGACGATCACGCTCATCGCATAATCCAAATACGACTGCTTTAGTTCATCTACGATGCCAATAGGACTGACCGATTCGCTCATATACACTCCTTCACTCACATTTTTTTCTAACGTTGACACATCGCTTATGGCACCCATAGATCATATAAAAATACTGCCACATAAATGGGCAGTCATGACCAAAATAGATACCATAAAAAAACACTGCTACACGTGCAAAACAATAGGAAAATAGCGATAGTTTTAATGTTTAATAAAAGAAGCTATTTTAGCACAAATTTGCTGATTTAGGGGGTTCTGACCACCATTAAAATCAAGCTAGGCGGTTCATTCGCAGTGATATTTTGAATTATCGGCACACGCTAAAATAATTCTAATGGCAGGTTTTTTTTGATTGGCTGATTTTGCCATTTTTACAGACGAACTTACCATCTGCTGAGCAATGAGACACCCCGCCCATTTTTCCTGAACAAGGCGTATTTCGAGCTTGTGCTTGGCTCATAGATGTAAAGGCAAATACTAGGGCCAGTAGCGCTGTATTGATTAACTTCATTGTTTATTCTCCGTATTTGATGGATATTAAATAGAAAAATACTATACTCATTAGCTACAGTTCGACAAGATTTATTTTGACTAACTGAGTGAATGCTTATATCTCTATTTACAATTCAACATGACATTTGATTTAACGCTAAAATCTTGAGCATAGAGCTCATACGTGGTTTACATATAAGCTCTATTGACCAAACAACTAAGATGCTTAGAATATTTAGCCAATACAACAACACCTACAACTGTCTCTGACATAAACTAATTGTTTTTATGAGCACACTGTCTTCATAAGCAGACTGTATTTCAACATCATAATGTTTTCAAAATCATATTATTTTAATCAGCACATTATGATTTAAACCACTTTGATGCAGCTATTTTTTGAGTGATACTGGACAAAAAATTTCTAAACGCTACACTACCTCATCTTTTATAGCACTTACATAACGACCTAACAGGCTACTTTTATTATGGATATCATTCTTGCAATTGTTTGGATTTTAGCAATGGTGCTATACAGTTTTTCGAGCGATTATGTTGCTAGCTTTCCTAACCATAACAATCGCGCTGTCCCTTATGTCCGTTGGGGAGCACTTTTAGTCGCTATGGCTTTATCAGCATACTTGTCAAAAGCCTATCAAGAAAATCTACAAGGCAATGGTATGTGGGTGTTTGTTATCGTGGTATTTGTCGTTATTGTATTAGCGAAGGTCGTTTTTAAATGGGTAATTAACAGACGCCTGAAACGCTAGTTAATACTGAATAGTTTTATTAATTTGACCCTCTTAATTATTGATCTAAATACCTATGACAATTAAACATCAAGATAGCCAGCCTGACTCAAACCTTTCTATACCAGCAGCAAACGATCGAGCAGATCGTAGCTTCGATGCCATTGCCGATCATTTCGAAAAAAAGGTCTATGGTGGTTTAAAAGGCGAGATTCGATTGGCTGTGCTACGCCGTGATATTTTTGAATATAGCACGCAGACGAGTGAGGCGCTTGGGCGACCTTTACGTATCTTAGATGTGGGTGCAGGGCTTGCACAAATTGCGATAGAACTTGCTGCTCAAGATCATAGCGTAGTCATCAATGACATCTCAGCGAATATGCTTGATAAGGCAAAAGCGAGCGCAGAGAAAATCGATAAAAAGCTAGACATCACTTGGTATGTTTGCCCTTATCAAGCGCTTGAAGAAAAACTGGCTCAGACAGAGACAGAAAAATTTGATTTGATTATGTCGCACGCGCTACTTGAATGGTTGGCAGAACCAGCGGCGGTTATGGACTTTTTTGATCAGCATTTAACAGATGATGGCGCGCTATCTTTGTGCTTTTATAATCCTGCAAGCTTTGATTATCGTAACCTTATCATGGGAAATTTTAATCTACTCGATAATACAAACTATAAGGCAGACAACAAGAAAAGTCTGACACCCAATCATCCCGTCGCTAAAGAAGAGGTTCAGTCTTGGTTAAAGGCGCATGACTATCAGACGGTGCGCAGCAGTGGCTTGCGGGTATTTCATGATTATGCACCACTCAAGCGTGGCGGGCATAACGACCCAGATGCAGTGATTAGAATGGAGTTACGCTACTCACAATTAGAGCCGTACAAATGGCTTGGGCGTTACTTACACATTTTGGCTAAACGGTAAATTTAGACGATAGCTCAAAAATGGATGAAGACGGCTAAACCTCTTCATCCATTCTCGATGATCTATCATATTCTGACCAAGTAGTGGCATTGATGTCTTTTTCATCGAAGACTACGACATGCTCTAGCAAAGGCAGAATGCCAATATGCGAGCCGATTGCATGATTATGATGGCTCGCAACTAAGGATAAGACAGTCTGTCCGTCATCTAACTGCAGTCGGTACAAATAGTTGGCACCGCGAAACACACGTCCAATAACTAAAGCTGTCTGTGTACTGTCATCATCATGAATAATATCATCAGGGCGCACGAGTACTTTGATTAGCGTACCATTTGGATAATCATATTCGCAGTACTGTGGTTGTCCTGATTCATCATAGACTTCCATGCGGCGATAGATATTCCCCAGTGCCGTCTCAACATGACCTTCTTTGATAATACCGTCTATCATCGCGCCTTCGCCCACAAACTCAGCGACAAAAGGGCTGACAGGCTCATGATACAGCTCGCTTGGTCGCGCCCATTGTACCAATCGTCCTTTATCCATTACCCCTACTTTATCCGCTAGCGCGAACGCTTCATTTTGATCATGAGTGACCAAAATCGCTGTGGTATTGGTACGTTTGAGAATATCACGGACATTCATTGCTAGTGATTCACGCAGCACCACATCTAGATTAGAAAAGGGCTCATCAAGTAATAGTAGTTTTGGTTTGGGTGCTAGCGCTCTTGCTAGAGCCACACGCTGCTGCTGACCACCAGAAAGCTCATTTGGACGTTTATCCGCATGCTCGGTTAATTCAACTAAGCTTAGCATCTCAGCCACTCGAGCTTTTTTGTCAGCAGATGACCATTTATTGAGACCAAAGGCGATGTTCTTTGCCACGCTTAAATGACCAAAAAGAGCATAATCTTGAAATACCATGCCCATGCCACGCTTGGCTGGCGCCACTGCGAATGATTGGCGAGCATTTTTTTCAGTTAAGCGTTGATTGTTTAGGTAGATAGTGCCACCGCGACTTTGCTCCAGTCCCGCGATAGCTCGTAGCGCTGTGGTCTTCCCGCAGCCGCTATAACCTAAGAAGCAACCAATCTCGCCTTGCTCCAACATCAACGATAGACCATTGACGACGATAGTATCGTCATAGCCTACGATGAGATTTTGCACACTAAAATAAGGATCTGTCGCGATATGTTTCTCAGTATTTTGTTGTGAGGTACTGCTCTGCTCTACAGTTTTATTCGGCTGAACTGGATTGATTCTATTTTGTGACAGTGGTGATTTTGCTACAGGCGTATGGCTAGCCCGAGCCTTTTCTGACTTAGAATTTGTAGAGTCGTTCATTGAATCAGTGTACATAGACGGTACCAGTTCGCTATTAGTAAGTAAAACCATCGATAAAACAGAGCAAATTATAATATAGCTGACACTACGAGTGTGCTGTTAAACTTATGCCAAATTATTGCTATTAGATTTGTTGTTACTAGCTGTGTTTGTCGCTTTGACGCAGTAATATCCAAACAGGGAGCAAACCAACCAGTACGATTAGCAAACTCGGTAATGCGGCTCGTCCCCACATACCTTCGCTCGTCATTTCAAACACTCGTACTGCAAGCGTGTCCCAGCCTTGACGCCGTGTCATTAGCGTAATGGGCATCTCTTTCATCACTTCGACAAAACCCATCAATAATGCAGTCAATACGCCAGGGCTAAGCACAGGCAGCATCACATGACGCCAGCGCTGATAAGGACTGTCGCTAAGTAATTTTGCAGCAGCTTCTTGATTGACAGTCAGTCGTTGCAGTTGTCTGTCAATAGGCTGAAAACTCACTGTCATAAAACGCGTCGATAATGCCAGTAGCATAACAATGACACTGCCAGAGAGCACTTGCTGTGAGGTAATACCAAAGGCAATCATTTGATTATCAAGCCACGCAATAGGTATAAATATCCCTACCGCCAACACAGTCCCCGGTACGACATAGCCTAAATTGGCTAAAGTGGTCATGAGCTTAGTCGATTTATCAGGATACTGCCGTTTAATCCACGCAATAATAATGGCCAAAAAGGCAATAAACAGCGTGGTCATACTAGCAATCATGAGGCTGTTGGTGACAAAATCAATGTAACGCGCATCAAAATCTTGGCGAAAATTCAGTGCTGTCCAATAGATAAGCTGTAAGAAAGGAATTAAGAAGGCGACCAGAAAGATCAGCGTACACAGCAGTGTCATGGCGAATTTGGCAGGTTTGCTAGCGTCAAAGCGCTGGCTGCTACCTTGGGTCAGTGAGCTACCACGCTTCGCTTGCCAATACTGCTCAAACAATACCACAATAAATATCACACCAATGAGCAAGGCTGCTAGCTGAGCCGCTGTGGTCAAACTAAAAAAACCAAACCATGCTTTATAAATGGCGGTAGTAAAAGTATCGACATTGAATACCGATACTGCACCAAAATCCGCTAAGGTTTCCATACTGGCTAGCAGCAAGCCACCTATAATCCAAGGCAGTGCTTGCGGTAGCGCCAATCGGAAAAATACACGGCTACGACTCAAACCTAGCATTTGCCCCGCTTCTATCGCTCGCCTGCCTTGTGACAAAAATGCCTGACGCGCGAGCAAATATACATAAGGGTAAAACGCTAGCGATAATACCAAGCCTGCGCCCCATACATTCCTTATCGACGGTATGGCAGTACTGATACCAGAATCGCGTAAAGCTGTCTGTAGCGGCCCACTAAAGTCAACAATCCCGATAGTGACAAATGCCAATACATAAGCAGGGATGGCAAGTGGTAACATCAGTGCCCACGAAAAGAAACGCTGACCAGGGAAACGGTACATACTAGTAACCCAAGCCAAAGCAGTACCAATAGTACCTGAAACGACAGTCACCATAAGCAATAAAATCGCCGTGTTTTTGAGCACTTGCGGCAGTACATAATCTGCCATGTGTGTCCAAATCTCTGCCACTGGCTGAGTCCACGACAGCAGCACGATTAAAATCGGTACTAGCATAAACAACGAAATCAGCCCTAAGACTGATTTCGAGATAATACGTTTACGAAGGGCGTGGTCTTGGCTGACAGTCTGCTGGTCGTTAACACTGTCATTGACAGTATCGTTCTGACTAACAGACGCATCTGGCGTTGTGATCATATTATCATTACCGTGTCATACGTATAGAGACCTTGTAAGCTTATACCAACCTTAAAATCGTCATTACCCAAATAACTCATCTGTAATAGCTAACCTTTGAACACATTCTGTAAAAGCTTTTGTTTAAAAGCTATTGCCTAAAAGTTATGATTTTAAGATTGGTATCAGTATTACTGGCGACCCCTTATTTATAACCCGCTTTATCCATCATTTGGATAGCTTGAGTTTGTAGTTCACCGAATTTCTGTACATTGATATCGTCTTTTTTGAACTCGCCCCATGATCTGAGCATGTCTGACTCATCGATACCTACTTTTACTGGGAATTCTTTGTCAGAGCTGGCATAAAGACCTTGTGCCTCGTCAGATGACAACCACTCTATCAGTTTAAGCGTACCATCTGGATTGTCTGAACCTGCAACCACACCAGCGCCTGAAATGTTTACGTGCGTACCAGTCGTGTCTTGGTTTGCCCAAAATATCTTCACAGGGAAGTTTGGTTTTTCGTCCAACAAACGACCATAGTAGTAGCTATTAGCAATACCCACTTCACACTGACCAGCAGCGATAGCTTCTAGCATCGCAACGTCATCACTGAACACGTCAGTCGCTAGGTTATCAACCCACCCTTTGATAACTGCTTCGGTTTTTTCTTCGCCCAAATGCTCCATCATGCTAGCGACAAGCGATTGGTTATAAACCTTTTTAGAGGTACGTAAGCATAGTTTGCCTTTCCATTTTGGATCGGCCAAATCTGCATAAGTAGATAACTGGTCGGCAGTAACTTTGTTTGGATCATAAAAGATAGTACGTGCACGTAGTGACAAACCAGTCCACTGACCTTTTGGATCACGGTATTTTGCAGGGACATTAGCTTCTAACACAGTAGACGATACTGGCTGTAATAGTCCTTGCTCTGCAGCTTGCCATAAGTTACCAGCGTCAACGGTCAATAGCATATCAGCTGGAGTATTCTGACCTTCAGCTTTTAGACGCGCCATCAAAGGCCCAGTTTGGTCTGTAACCAGTTCAACTTTTACGCCTGTTTGCTCAGTATAGCGATCTAACAATGGTTTAATCAGCTGCTCATTACGTGATGAATAGATAGTAATTGTCTGACCATCAGCAGTCGTAGCTTCGTCAGTTGCTGCTTGCTGCTCAGCACCTGTTTCTGTTGACTCTACTTCTACGCTCTCTTCTGTGGTTGAAGAATTACTACAACCCGCCAAACCCAACATCATGCCAAATACGGCTGCAGGTAAGATAAGCTTCGTAGAGGTTAGATTAGCGCTGATAGCGTTCAATGACATGGTTTTCCCCATAGTAATGCTATAAAAAAAGTAAGACGGATGGTGAGACAAAATAACAGTGATTATAACGATGACTTGCTAAGCGTTAACAGTAATCAGGCCATAATATATTAAAGCAACATACTAATGGAAGTGAGATTAATTATCAATACATTTGTTTAACTGGCAAATATGCCTGTGATGAGTCTTGAGCATTGATTTTTAAGAACTATTTTTCACCAGCTCTTTCAATAGTTTGGTCTAACGACGCGTTTTAGTGTCCATCTATAGCAACCATTGGCCTAAAATTGCATTGACCGCAGCTTCCGTGCGCAAAATACGAGAGCCTATATGTACAGGCGTGCAGTCTTGAGCTGACAACAGCTCTATCTCATAGTCAATCCAGCCACCTTCAGCGCCTATGCAGACTATACTCGGTAGCTCTCGTGATGGTTGCTGTTGTAAAAATTCAGAAAAGGACTGCTGACTATAAGGATGCGCGACAATCGCTTGACTGCTTATTAGGCTTCCAAGTGAGTCTTCGACAAATGGCTTAAAACGTTTTTGTAGCGTAATACTAGGAACGATCGTATCGATGCTCTGCTGTAAGCCTTCTAATACAAACTCGTCTATCCGCTCAAGCATTGGGCTTTGCCAATAACTTTTTTGGGTACGGTAACTATTTATAAGAATGATATCGCGTACACCAAGCGCTGTCATATCCATGATTAAACGCCGTAGCACTTTAGGACGCGGTAACGCCAAAATAACAGTTAAGTCTAATTTGGCTGGCGGCACAGTATTGAGCTGGACGTTACTTAACTGAATGCTGGCAGCGGTAATATCTTCGATAACAGCAGTACCAAGATTGCCACCGATCTGGCCAATCTTAAGCGTATCACCAACTTTTGCGCCCAGCACTTTAGTCACATGGCTGACTTGAGACAAGGAATCGATGTTCGCTGTGTCTACTGAAAAGTTTTCAGCGGGCAATAATATACAGTTCATAAGCTATCTTGGTTGGAAGACAGCTCGATTGCGTTTTCAATCATAGTAAATTGACGGGTCAGTACCGCTTGCTGCTGTATCGTCATTTGCTCGCCAGCTAGCCCTGCCTGCGCGGCTAATTGCAAATTACTTAGCCAAGTTTCTAGCTGCGTATAAATACTTACAGCGTCTTCACGATTATAAGCTGTTTTCTTACGAGAAGTTTTTTTATTCGCCTTTAACTGGTAATCACTGGCCATCTGTGCATCCGAACTACTTGAGTTATTTGACTCGATTGGACGATAGAAGTCATTATTTGGCTGATATAAAGCGCCTACTTCAGCCAATTTGTCTATTACGCTTTGGCAAGACTGAGTGTAACCCCCCATCAGTACAGGCGTGGCCACACTAGCAGGCTCCACTGGATTATGCCCACCAATATCTACCAGCGAGCCGCCCACAAATGCTACATTTGCCAATGTATACCAAGTCATCATCTCACCCATGCTATCTGCTAGATAGACTTGCGTGTCTGCATCAATGGCTTCCCCATCACTGCGCCGAGCCATATTTAACCCAGTTTTCTGAATGAGATCTGCTACTGCATCAAAACGCTCAGGATGCCTAGGGACGATAACAAGCAGCGTATCTGCTAATGTGGCTTGAGACAGTAGTTGCTGCTGCAATGACAACGCTGCTGCCTCTTCGCCATCGTGAGTACTCGCAGCTACCCACACAGGACGATCTGCTATACCAAACTCTGCTCGCAGATCAGCTTTCTTATTATAAATACTGTTATCTTCTACCGCTTTGTCATCAGTTTTGGACGCATTGATTACCCACTTTAATGAGCCTGCCACACGAATTTGGGCGCTACTAGCCCCTAACTGCCGAAAGCGTTTAGCAGAGTCACTGTCTTGCGCAATAATTAAGGAAAGATTTTTCATCATACTGGCGCTGACTGCACCAATTTTTTGATAACTCTGAAAAGAAGAAGCAGATAATCGACCATTGACTAGGATACTTGGAATACGGTGTTGGGATAATTTGGTCAAGATATTTGCCCATAGCTCTGTTTCTACAAACAGTGCAGCGATCGGCTGCACATGCGTCAAAAAAGTCTCGATCACAGTAGGGCTGTCGACTGGCACATAGCTATGACTCATCTGACCCTGAGCTATCTTTTCTGCAAAACGACTGGCGCCACGAGCAAAACCTGTCTGAGTCGTATTGGTCAACCATATCTGATAGCCATTAGCCAATAACATATCTAATAAAGGCGCGACCGTATTAGTCTCGCCTAATGAGACTGCGTGGCACCAAATCACCCCTTTATCGATATTAGCATTAACCACTGGACGCGGTGGATACTGCTTACCAAAACGCTGGTCGATTTCCTGCTTATAGTTGTCGTTTTTATGAGATCGATGCCATACTTGCAGACGATATAGTGGCTTTAGCAGCCCAATAAGAGACTGATAATATAAGGGAGTCTCATATACCGATCGACTAGGCGATGATACGGGGTCAATTGTATTTTCAGAGTGGTCAGACGGGGTATTAGATGATGGCATGGAACAGCCCAAATTAGTTATGAATCAAACAATAAAAGGGTAAAGGTAAAGCGCGCCAATTCTACCTGAATTTAAGCTGTAACAATAAGCTTTTAAAAAGTTACTGAGTAAATAGTTATTAGATAATGATTGTTAGATAATGACTATTATCAATAAGGCGACTGCGATGATTGCGCCAATTAACAGCTGATAACGCTTGGTGCTATGCTGCTCTTGCTTCTGTGTGGTCAGCAGCATTTCTGCTTGCTGCCATTGCTTGACCAGATTGGCCGCTTCTGCATGACCATTATCTGCCGCTTGCTCTAACCAGTATTTACCGCTATCTATATCCTGGGATACCCCTACTCCTTGGTAATACATTTTACTGAGTAGACGCTGAGCACGGCTGTCGTTTTTGCTAGCGGCTTGATTGACCCAATCTACGCCAGATTTTTTTTGGTTATCACTGTCCGCTGTCAAACCTTCACCTAACAATTCATACATGGCCAAACGTAACATAGCCGCTGTATTACCATCTTCAGCAGCCGCTTGTAGTAATAGCAGCGCTTTGTTTTTTGCTGCGATATGATCATCTGAAAATACAACTTGGCGACGAGGCTTGTTCTGCTTGGCAATATGTTGCTCGAACTGATCTAGTACTTTGCGTGATTGCTGATACTGAACATCACCAGTTGGTTGTGGCACCGTTATCTCATCTAATTCTACGAGCAGTTGCGTAAACATCTCTGGCGTCGATGTACTTTTTACAGACGACGTAGGTTTGGCTGTTGGCTTCGTTACTTTAGTCAGCTCAGGCTTTATCAAGCTCTCAGACTCAGGAGGCACTACGCTTGTTTGCAACTCAGGTACAGTGTCAGACATAGCAGATGGTGCTGCGAGACTTTCACTATCAGTTACAACTATATTGGCTCGGTTACGCTCAGCTCCTATCGATACTTTCTCTGGCTTTTCCAGAAGCTCACTCGATTGGCTAGTACCGACATACGCATTTGAATCTGCGCTCAGAGCGATGCTTTCAGTGCCTGGATGAGTGGTTGCTTTGTGCTTTATTGCTCTATGCGCTGTTACTTTGTCCGCTGTTAATTCGGACACTGAATGAACGTCGTTATTTAGAGTATTCGGTAGTCTAAGGCTAACTGCTTGATACAATCCACTCTCTACTTGCCCGCCTTGTACTGCGTTGAACTGCCGATCAATATGACCAAACAGACGCAGCCCTATTGGCTCTAGGGCAAAAAATAAGCGCTCTTTAACCCCGCTATCATCATAACCGACCGCCATATGCTGATAAAAATCATCAGTGACCAATGACAACTCAGGGTAACGTTTACGCAGCTCAAACTGACCATACCAATGTGGCTTGCTCTGCCACTGCTGCGCCAATACACGACCTGCATAAAACGCCAAAAATACCATGAAATTACGATAGCGTTCATCGACCAGCAGCGTCGTCTCATCCCATATACCGCTCTTGATCATATCTCGGCGCACTTGGGACAATAGCATGTCGATACGCTGTAAACTCTCAAGCGACTCGTCTAGCGTACAAGCGCGCAGCTCAGTTTCGTAGGCGATACCGCCTGCAATAGAACGCCCAGCCAAGAAGTCTTGCCAGTAGCCTTCTGCAATATAGTCCAGTGGCGTTAAAGGTGATGCAGACATAGACGGGAGTGACCTCTTTACAGATAGATAAACAAAAAAAGTATAGGATATAAAAGTGCTACGACTAAGATGATAGAACAATACTAGTAGATTACCTTACCCTAAAAATCCGAGTGCTACAATAAAGGACTGAACAAGCGCACGACATTATCAAACAAGCGTTTTGATCCATGACGCTGTTGCCATTCATCACTATCCAAGATTCGGCAGTTTTCTAAATAGACTTCCTGACAGTCCGCTACTTGGGCAACCATTTCTGGCGTATAAATCGCCAAACTGACTTCCATATTTAGATAAAAACTGCGCATATCAATATTAACGGTGCCAAATAAACAGTAGTCATCATCGATAACCACTGTTTTTGCGTGTAGCAAACCACCTCTAAACAAGGCAATCACTACCCCAGCATCCAACAACTCTTGATAATAAGCTTGAGAAGCATGTTGTACCAGAAACGAATCCACCTTTTCAGGAACAATAATCGTCACATCAACGCCGCGCTTAGCCGCTATCGTCAGCGCACCCGATAGGGATTCATCAGGGACAAAATAAGGCGTGGTAATACGAATGCGCTTATTAGCACGATGAATCACGGTAACCAACGTATTGTAAATCACATGAGCCGTTAGCTGCGGTGCTGAAGGTATTAGTTGCGCCAAGACTTTGTCCACGACAGGCATCTTTGGTACGACAATCGAAGTGGCACCTATATCTGGCTGCTCATGATCATCAATCGTATCCGTTAATACTTTCACACGGCTATTTAGATCATTGATGGTCGGATGCATCACATATAATTTACGGGTGTAGTTATTAACCCGCTGATGCAGCTCAGCAAGATTGTCATTACTTTCAGCACCGATGTCGGTAACTATCACCTTAGCCATCGCTGTATTGATACTAATCGATTGCTGGCTAGTCGTTCGTAGCGCCACATCAATCCATTGACCAACGTTTTTATTTTGCTTAAAAAACCTTGGATCAACCAGATTGAAGCTGCCGATATAGCCAATATGTTCATCGATAACGACCATTTTACGATGATTGCGCAAATCAGAACGTTTAAATAATGTCTTAAACAACCCTACTGGCAATGACTGATGGACATAAACCCCTGCTTTTTCTAATTTACGATGCACGCTGCTATTAATAAAGCTAAAGCTGCCCACACTATCAGCCAATATATGACACTCTACGCCGCGCTGAGCCGCTACAGACAGCGCTTCTATGACTTCTAGCACCTGTCCTTTTGGATAGACAATATAAAACTCCATAAGGACAATACGCTGGGCTGCATGAATATCTTCAATCAAACGCTGAAAAATAGAAGCAGGATCCGTCAACAGCTGCATTTGGTGATTGGGAAATACACCAAACCCGGTCCAGCGCGTTCCTATTTGGCTAACACCGCGGTAGTTGGCTGGTAATAAGTCCTGCCCTTTATCAAAAATCAGATGCTCACGCCTTGCCATATCGTTCATCAAGATGCTAGCTTGATCTACGCGTTCACGATAGCGTCGTCCAATCATCGGCTCACCGAGCAGGATGTACGCCACAAAACCAAATATTGGCAACGTGTAAAGCACAGCCACCCAAGCGATAGACACGCCAATATTGCGCTGCACAGAAACCACTCGCAGCGTCATTACTATCATAAGTACAATATGCAGCACCAGACCTAGACCCGCTAAGTCTCCCCAGGTCCAGCTAGTAAAAGTATCTTTAATAGTAAAAGTGTTTATATTGGCCTCCATCAACCGTGTTCAACGAATAAAGCATCCATAGTATAGTAGCTTTTCACCGCCAAACAACAAATAATGATAATAAGTGTATTTTTAGAAATGCTATATAATACATGGCTTTGAGTGCTATTTTTGATAGATTACAAGTCCGATTTATAATTATTTTCTAAAAATATTAAAATAACATTTGACACCCAACTGTAAATCTATATAATACACTCCCACAGCAACGGAGCTTAGTGACAAACTTAAGAGCTCAGTTGATGTTGAATAAATTGCC
>TARA_R110000737_G_scaffold115473_1_pt1 | contig 51058 bp, 39 predicted proteins | sample TARA_R110000737 | Tara Oceans TARA_R110000737 (sample SAMEA4398027) | marine metagenome | biome: Polar Biome; feature: [SRF] surface water layer (ENVO:00010504); material: water (ENVO:00002006), including particulate matter (ENVO:01000060) such as... | depth 5 m | reverse complement strand
CTTCCTCCTGCTTCAATTCACCTGCTTTGTGCAAGAGATTGTACCACATGAATATTTTCTTAATATCGGACGGATACACTCGCTCTTGATCATACGAAGGCAAAACAGACAATAAATAATCTACTAAATCTTTATCACTTTCTTTATGAGAAATACATGTTTTCCCTCCTTCTTTTTTGAAAATAGAGTCAAATATTTCATGAAGAGCTTGATCCTCATCATAAGTATAGATACTAATGTCTTCTAATGCAGAAATTCGATCTGTCGAATATGCTGGGAAACGTTTTCTATCTTCTAAAGATTCAACGATTATATTGTTTTTCCCTTGTGCCACAACCTTGTAAAGTCCTGGGCGTCCTGAAATGGAAATAATTCCGGATAATATCATACTTAGTTTTAAATTTTCAAGGTCAAAAATAAAAAAAACTTTGCCCTTACACTATTTCACAAACACTTTTAATTGAATTAGTCCTTTTTCAGTTTGTATTTTTAAAAGATAAATACCGCTTTGCCAATTCTCAATTGAATAATTGTTGCTGCCAAGCGTCTGAATATTCATTTGTTGACCTAGTTCGTTATATGCCTTAACATCTATAATTTGATCGTCACTTTTTATTCGGAATTGTCCTTTTGCAGGGTTCGGATATAATACGATTGACGCTTGGTTCAATTCATCCAAATCGAGTGCAGCAAAATAAGGTGATGAAATGGAAGGGCATCCATCACTGCTTACGACATAAACTTGGAAATCACCGTCCGGTGGAGCTATAGCAAGAGTCTGATTCGTTTGATTTGGTATGTCAACCCCATTTTTTACCCATTGATAATTTATAGATGTACTTGCTGTTAGTAGATTAAAAGATTGCGTAACAGTTGGTACAGGTTCCTCACTTGTTTGAAGCATCAAATTCAATGCATGAACCTTTCCATAGCCATAATGGTTATTTGGAACAGATCCTGTAAAACCATCTGTGAAAGCCGTTGAGGTAAGTAATTGTTTGAATGTAGAATAAGTCCCGTATCGACATTTTTCGAGGTACAAGGCCGCAATTCCAGCAATAACAGGTGATGCCATGCTAGTCCCGCCATTTCGAGCATGCCAGCCATTGGAATCAATTGTACTATTATAAGCAGCGTTTGACAATAGCCACATTGGAGCTGCGGCTAGAGAAATGTCTCCAGCAGTTGAAATATCGGGTTTGTTAACCCCTAAACGACTTGGGCCTCTAGCTGAATTTGGACTAATTTGGCCAACTGCGGATGGAAATGGAACGTATGGATTGCCAGTTTTAGTAATATGCATTGATCGATTTCTTAAATTTCCAACTGAAATAACTTTCTCAGAGCAATTCCAACTTGAGACAACTGATTGCAATGAATCGGGCATTTGGTAATGAACTATCGAAGGCATGATGGACGCTGAAGGCAAAGAGGTAACCATGTCGTTAAGTTGCAGGGCTGTTCCACTCCAAAGGTCATATTCTCCAGAACCTTTTGTCATAAATCGGTAATAGTAGCTAGTTGAATCGACTGTTGAAAAGAACACTTCCATATGGAAATTTGGTCCTTCAATTTCTCGATAGCTTTCAATTATTGCTATTCTATTGCCGTTTGAGTTATATAAAGTATCAATAATCGGGGCACTCGATAATGAAGTCATGAGAGAATGAAAGTTTGTTCTACCACGAAAGCCAAAACTTGGCGCTGGTTTGTCCGCTCCTAAAGCAAATTCGATGGTTTGGGCAGTAATAGTATCCGTCCAAAAATCGAAGTAAATGGTATTATTCCCCAATTGATTGGTTGGGTTGTTTTTAAACCAAACGAAGGTAGTGTCAGAAGTCACATCTCCATGACAATGGTATTTACCCCAGCTCCCTGAGTTTCCAGCGGCACCAACTATAATGCGTCCTGGTTTGTCGTCCATCAGTTGTTCCATGATTTCGGCAGCGGGATCATTTCCATCATGACTGCCTAAATAAGAACCTAAAGACAAATTCACGACGGCTGGCATATCATATTGATCGGCTATTTTAAATATGTAATCACAAGCATCGGCAATCGTTAATGTCCAATTCGGTAAGTTAAAATTGGTTTCAACTACAATTATGTTTGCATCTGGCGCCATTCCTTTGTTTTGACCATTTGCTAGACCATTTCCAGCCGCTGCGCCAGCTACAGTTGTACCGTGTGCATTGTCGTCCATACTAGTGCAGGTGCCGTTGTTTATAGAAGTGCTATCCCATTCTTGACCATAATTATAGGGCATAGGGGAGTTAGGTCCTGTCATAGAATGGTCCCAATATCTTAGAATACGCGTTTTCCCTGTAGAATCCTTAAAATCAGGATGATTAAAATCAACACCAGTATCTACAACTCCTATAATTACATTTTTTCCGGTATAGCCTTGGCTTAATCCGCCTAGACCTTGTTGAACAGGGTTTACGAAATAGGTAGCTCTTGTTGTGTCATTAAGCAATTGCGGTGGAGCATGTTCAAAGTAAAAAGAAGGTAAGCTTCCTTCCGTTACTTTGGATTGGATCCAGCTTGGTGTACATGTAATAAATATCCAATTTTTTGAAGAATACTTTGTTCTTACACCTTCTTTTTCAAGGAGTTGATAATTCTGATAAGTGTTATCAATACAGAAAGTAGTTATCACATTTGGACTTTCTTTAAGTGTTTTATCGAAGCCAAAACCTTGGGAAAGGCTTACAGAATTAATAGCGAAAAGGAAAAAAGAGACCAAAAAGGAAAAGGAAATTTTCATCATTTTTAAGTATTATAAGAGATGCAACAATAAACATACGCTAAAAATTGGTAATTTAGTTGGTCAGTTATTGAAATTTATCAACTTTTACGATTCAAATAAAATCAAATGATTAAAAAAACACTTTTAGTTGCGGTAGCCATAGCTATCGGGAATTTTGCTTTTTCTCAGGCTACGAAGCAAACGGAGAATTGGTATAATAAAGGTAAGGCAGGGATGGAAACCGAAAAAGCTTACAAAAAATTAAAGAAAAGAAAATCAGAAACAGTAATTGTAGCTGTTATTGATTCAGGTGTAGATATCGAGCACGAGGACTTGAAAGGAAAAATCTGGACAAATTCTAAAGAAATTGCTGGAAACGGTATTGATGATGACAATAATGGTTACATCGATGATATTCACGGTTGGAATTATTTAGGAAACTCAAAAGGTGAGAATGTTAACGGAGCAAATCTTGAAAAAACAAGAATTTATAGAGAATTAGGTAAAAAATTCGCGGGTAAAGACGAAAGCTCAATTTCGGCAGCCGACAAAGCTGATTATGCCCTTTACCAAGAAGTAAAGAAATCTGTTGATGCAGAAGTTGCAATGTACTCTCAATATGTTGGTTACATGGATATGTTGCCTATGATGATCGAACAAGTACCAAAGCAAGTAGCAGAGAAATTAGGGAAAGCTGATTATACTGTTAAGGATTTGGAAAAATGGAATCCTACAGAGCAAGCAGATCAGCAATTGAAGAAAACTGCTATTGCTATTGCGGAAGGTGATTTATCACTAGAATCAGTTGAAAAGCAGAAGAATCAGTTAAATGAAATGTTGGATTATCATCTAAACGTAGATTTTGACGAACGCAAAATTATTGGAGATAATCCAAATGATTTTAGTGACATTGGGTATGGTAATAATGATGTTGAAGGTCCAGATGCATTGCACGGGACTCACGTTAGCGGAATTATTGGCGCTACAAGAAAAAACAAAATTGGATATGATGGTGTTGCTGAAAATATTCTAATTATGTCTTTGAGAGCCGTACCAAACGGAGATGAGGCTGATAAAGATATCGCATTAGCTATACGTTATGCTGTTGACAATGGAGCGAAAGTGATTAACATGTCATTCGGTAAAGCATATTCACCTCACCAAAAAGAAGTAGCAGCGGCATTTCAATATGCAGCTTCAAAAGGAGTTTTGTTGGTTCACGCAGCTGGAAATGACGGAACGAATTTGGATGTAGCGAATAATTTCCCAACAAACCAATATTCATTTGAATCAAATCCAAACAGTATGTTTTTAACGATTGGAGCTTCAACTCGAATTGCTAAAAAAGAATTAGCTGCTGATTTCTCTAATTACTCTCAAACAAAAGTGGACATCTTTGCGCCAGGACATGAAATCTGGAATACAGTACCACAAAGTGAGTACATGAAATTACAAGGTACTTCTATGGCAGCGCCAATGGTTAGTGGAGTAGCAGCAATGCTTAAATCATACTTCCCAACTTTGACAATGTCTGAGATTAAGGCAATTATGTTGACAACAGGAAAGTCATATAAAGGCACAATGGAAATCCAACCAGGAACGGAAGATACATTGGTTGATTTTGCAACCATGTCTGTAACTGGAAGCGTTATAAATGTTGAAAATGCAGTGAAAGCGTGTAAAGAATTAGAGAAATCTAAAATGAATTAAATAAAAAAAGCTATTTTTAAGCCGTCTCAAAAAAAATGAGGCGGCTTTTTTATGCGTTATCTTTTTGTATTTTTTCTTTTTGCTTTTACTCTTGAGCCAACTGAACCGCCAATAGATATTGACAGTATGAATGCTGTTGTTGATAATTGGCATTTGGCAGCGACAAAAGCAGATTTCGAAGGTTACTTTGGATTAATGAATGAAAAGTTCATATTTCTAGGAACGGCTCCTGGTGAAAGATGGAATAAAGAAGATTTTGCATCATTTTCAAAACCTTATTTTGAACAAGGTGCTGCTTGGGATTTTAAACCAATTGACAGATCTTGGGTCTTTTCGAAGAATAAAAAAATGGCTTGGTTTGATGAAAACCTGAATACATGGATGAAAGATTGTCGAGGTTCAGGCATTATGGTTTATGAGCAAGGAAAATGGAAGTTGGCCTACTACAATTTAACCGTTCTTATCGAAAACGAAAAAATACAAGAATTCATTGAACTAAGAGAGAGATAGTTTAAGGCTAAATTATCAATTCCCTTTCGCGTGATCCTTTAAGAATTGTTCAAGACCTGAATCTGTTAACGGATGTTTAGCCAATGCCTGAATAGCCTTTAAAGGAGCCGTCATAACATCTGCACCTATTTCCGCACAACGAATGATATGCATAGGGTGACGAACACTAGCAGCAAGTATTTGGGTGTTAAAGGCGTAATTATCATAAATCAAACGTATTTGAGCGATTAAGTCCAAACCATCCGTCGAGATATCATCCAATCTACCTAAAAAAGGAGAGAGGTAGGTTGCTCCCGCTTTTGCGGCCAACAAAGCTTGTCCAGCTGAAAATACCAAGGTGCAATTTGTATCAATTCCTTTGCCAGAGAAGTATTTGATAGCTTTTATCCCTTCAGGAATCATTGGAACTTTTACTACAATATTCTTGTGAAGCGAAGCAAGAAATTCACCTTCACGAACCATCCCTGCAAAATCAGTTGCAATAACTTCAGCGCTTACCGGTCCATCAACAATATTGCATATATCAACGTAATGTTTAAAAACCGCCTGATCCCCAAAAATTCCTTCTTTTGCCATCAGTGAAGGGTTAGTTGTAACGCCATCCAGAATTCCCATATCATAGGCTTCTCTGATTTCGTCTAAGTTTGCTGTATCGATGAAAAATTGCATTTTTTTTAGTTACGAGTTTGTGATTTGCAAGTTACAAGTTTCTTCGAACTAGTTGTATTTTGTACAGAAAATTTAGGGCAAAAAAAAGTGGGGCAAGCTACTTTCATCGCACCGCTCAACCTCATACCTTTGCTACGTTCCCGTCCTGGAGGATTAAGAGGGAGCTGGTCGTAAAAGACTTACCCCGGCGCAAAAGTACGTATTTAATTGGGAATGATTCTTAAATGTTGAATAAAAATGCAGTCAATTATTGAATTATTGGCATAAATTAGTGTAAACCAAAATGATTCTAACCAAAACAAAAAAAGCCCGACTATAGTCGAGCTTTTAAATATCTTATAGAAAAGATTAATCCACGTGCATGAAATCTTTCTTTGCAAGTAATTCATCTTCTGATTCTCGGTAATCTGGGTCGTCTACACAGCAATCAACAGGACAAACGGCAGCGCATTGAGGTTCGTCGTGGAAGCCTTTGCATTCAGTACATTTGTCATGAACGATGAAATAAACGTCCATGTCAACAGGTTCGAAATTAGCATCTGCTTCGATTTCGTCACCGTTTAATGTTGTAATCATCCCTTTCAATGAGGTTCCGTCAGAGTATTTCCACTCTGCGCCACCTTCGTATATTGCGTTATTCGGACATTCTGGCTCGCATGCTCCACAATTGATGCATTCGTCAGTAATAATTATTGCCATAGCGTATATGCTTTTTTCAAATTTTTTACAAATATAGAACGTCTCGGGGAATCATTTGTTTAAAAACTCCTAAAATCTACCTTTTTACTGATTTTTTGTTCAGAGAAGCGTAAATTTGCCCCGTGAAAAGAGAAGAATTGATTGATTTGTTTGCCCAACTTGGAAAAGTGTGCGACGCTTTAGGAAACTCTAAAGAGTGGGAGTCTTTTAAAATTGGTGTAACCTCGGAAGAGTTTGAGAAATTACAATATATCGTCAATCGACAATTCGTATTCAACGGTTGGTTTACGAAAGAGAACGTGCAACGCGCGTTGATAGACTGGTCGAATTTGCTTTCTTCTGAAAAAATGAACGAATGGTTGTCTAATTATTCCTTCTCAGAAAATAAGAAAGAAGTTGGTGTAATTATGGCTGGCAATATTCCTCTTGTTGGATTTCACGATTTTGTAAGCACAGTTTTATCAGGTAACATCGCGGTTTGTAAATTAAGTTCTGATGATAATACGCTTTTGCCGGCTTTACTTGAAACGATGGTAAAATGGAACCCAGATTTTTCCAGTCATTTTCGATTGACAGCAGGAAAACTCGGTAATATTGATGCATTAATCGCTACTGGAAGTAACAATTCTGTTCAACACTTCGAGCAGTATTTTGGACATTTGCCCCATATTTTTAGGAGAAACAGAACATCTGTAGCGATATTAAATGGAACAGAAACTGAAGATGAGCGAAAAGCACTAGGCGCTGATATTTTTACTTATTATGGTTTAGGTTGTAGAAATGTTTCTCATTTATTATTGCCAGAAAACTACAATATTGATTTGTTTTTTACTGGAATTTTCGAATATCACGATATTATTTATAACAAGAAATACGGTAATAATTACGATTACAATAAGGCCATATTCTTGATGAACAAGTTTAATTTATTGGACAATAATTTCCTTTTACTTAGAGAAACAGAAGATTTACATTCACCTCTAGCGATGGTTCATCATCACGTTTATAAATCAAAAGCGGATATTGAAGCATATTTGAAATTACATGAGGATTCTATCCAAGCGATAATTGGACATGATTATTTGCCTTTTGGTTCTGCCCAATCTCCTGCTTGGAATGATTATGCTGATGGAGTAGATACTATGGAATGGTTAACAAATCTGTCTAATTAGAGTTAATTAGCTATTAATTATACTTGTTGATTTCATAATTGATTTGCTTTAGATAGTTCTTTTTTTGCCCTCTACCTTTGCGGCAAAAAATGGAAATATTTATTTACACATTTGGCGCATTGCTATCGATTATGAATCCTTTAGGCACGGTTCCTGTTTTTGTTGGACTTACTAAAGAACTTGAGCTTTCAGAACGTTCTTCTATAGCCTTTTGGACGGCATTTAATGTTCTTTTAATTTTACTCATATCCTTTTTCGCAGGGAAGTACATGCTTTCCTTTTTTGGAATTTCATTGGATGCATTAAAAGTTGGTGGTGGTTTAATAATTGCGACTTCAGGTTTTGCTTTGCTTACAGGAAGGTTTTCTGAGCATAAAGGAATGAAGAAGGAAAAGGTTCAGAAAGATATACGGACACGCTCAGAAATATCATTAACGCCTTTAGCCTTGCCTATGTTGGCTGGACCAGGAACTATTTCGATGCTGATTGCCTTCAATGAGAAGTATACTTTACCGCAAGAAATATTTTCTGTTTTAGGAGCGGTACTTTTTACGGTTATTGTTATTTATGGCATCCTAAAGGCATCGCACTTTATTGTTCGCTTTTTAGGCGCTTCAGGTATAAATGCTTTGTCCAGAATTATTGGTTTCGTTGTTATAGCAATAGGAGTAGAAATGATTATGGGAGTAGTGAAGAGTATTTTCAAGGCATAAAAAAAACACCCTTTCAAAATAAAAGGGTGTTTCGTTATGTGAGTTTATTTAATGTGAAACAACAATTTGCATTGCTGTCATCCCTTTGTCGCTTTTAATTTTCATTGTGTACATTCCGTTAGCGATTTCAGCTACGTTTACCGAAATATCCGTAGCGTTTGATTTCACTTCCTGCGTAAGCACAATTCGACCGGATAAATCAGTCATTGTAATTGTTCCTGACTTAATTTCGGTGGATAAACTGACTGTTAATTGATCTTTTGCCGGATTTGGGAATACATTTGCTTCAATAGTTTGATTCAACTCTGACAATCCAAAAATGGAGCTACAGTCAAAATCAGGTCGTATAACGATTGCACGTGGATTCGATAAAAAGAGCAAATCTCCAGCCGCGTTGTATCCGTAAACAGATTGTTCTGGCACTGTTTGACCGTACATAAAGCGAACGTCATCAGTTCCTGCAGCTACTCCACCGTTGTGTCCGGCTACTACCAAAATTTCTTCACCCGCATATACACTGGCAACTACAAGCATTTCTAAAGTAATTATAGATCCTAAATCAGCCGATGTAATTGTGTGATAGAATGATTCTCCACGATAAGTAAAAGCACTAATGGCTTCATCGAAAGCGTATACTTCGGCGAAAACTTCTTTTCCTACACTTTGAGCATAATTGGTAATCCCAATATGAACACATTCAACGAAATCATCAACAGTTACTTGATAGACATTTCCAATTTTAAAAGGTTGACCGGTATTCGATGAAAAGTTAGAAATCGATCCTGTAGACTGACTAGCATTCGTCAAATTATCTAATCCAAAAGTAGATGCAGTGATCATTAAACTATCCGCGAAAGAATTGTTTAAGAGATTTCCATCGGTTCCTGAAGTGGAAGAAGCATTTGTTGCCAGACTATACAATCCAGTTGCAGACGGAGTCCAAGTTGTTGTTGAAGGCACTGTATCACTCGTTGCAATGGCAAGCGTTATTGGTGCCGAAATTCCAGAATAAACAGATCCAGAAGTGCCAGATAAGTCTGTTGCAACTGTTGAACCAGCTAACGGGCTAATAGAACTATTTGTCAAACGTGAGTAAAACGTAACTGGTGCAGCATGTGAAAGAGGCGTTTTGTAGTATTGGTAGTCGAATGATCCCATTCCCCACCAAGAATCGTCTAGTGCAATATCAAATGGTTCCAATTCACTTAAAGTAATATCATCAATCATCCAATAGTAAACACGAGCGCTCCAGCCGAAACTAATATATACCGTTGCTTGATTTGCCGCAATGGCGGTAATATTTAATGATACAGGTTTTGGATTGGCTGAAGTGGCATTATTGGCCAAACCATTTGAAACGTTGAATGTTGTCCAAGTAACACCATCATTACTAACTTTAACATTCATAGAAACTCCATTGTTATAGCGATAGAACTGTTCAAATTTTAAAACCACTGAACCGTGAGTTGAACAATCTATTGGACTCGAAGTAACATAAGTGCTCAAATATTGATAATTCGCACCAGATGGTTGTCCGTTTGTAAAATGGTTTGCTGAATCTATATCGCAAATTAGAAAACCATTAGCAGCAGTAGTTGAATTTATTCCCGCTGCACCAGCAGTTGCAGAATTCCCATTAAAAAATCCCCAAGAACCATCTGTGGAATAAGACCATGGACAAATTGCTGAAGAGTCTTGCAAAGTCCAACCGGCCGGAAATCCAGAACCAAAATCTTCGGTATAGAAAGGTGTAGAACTGCTTTCTGGATTATTATCCAATGCAGGTTTTGCAGTCGGACCAATTTTGAAAGTTGGTCCGCTATCCTGTTCAATTGCAGTGTTTTGCGCCATACCTCCAAAGGAGAGGAGAACTGATGTTATAAGTACGATTTTTTTCATATTTGCTGATTTAGTGAATAAAATTTACTGACGAGTTAAGCTAAATTATGAAAAAAAAATAACCGATAAGATTTTCTTATCGGTTATTATATACAAGTCTATTAAGATTTATTTAATCAAAGTCATTTCATCTACGAGGTGACCAGCTCCGTAACATTTGTCTACCAACCACATCGTATATCTAACGTCTACTGAAATCGTCCGTTGGATATTTGGTTCGAAGAAAATATCACCTGACATCGCTTCCCAGTTTCCGTCGAAGGCAGTTCCAATCAAATGACCGTCAGCATTGATAACAGGTGATCCTGAGTTTCCTCCAGTAATATCATTATTTGATAAGAAGTTGATTTTCAAGTCACCATTTTCATCAGCATATTGTCCGAAATCCTTCGCCAACATTTTCTCCTTCATAATTGGATCAATATTGAATTCTGGGTTGTTTGGATCTTCCTTTGCCAATAAACCTTCATAGTTAGTTGTAATGTCATATTTTGTTCCATTTGGAGCAGTGTATGGCAAAACGTTTCCGTAAGTCAAACGCATTGTTGAATTAGCATTTGGATAGAATTTCTTTTCTGGTTGCATTTCACGAAGTCCTTTTACGTAAAGTCGTTCAGCTCTTTCTAAGTTTTCCTCAGCTGTGTTAACCGATTCCAATTTCGAAGTTGCTACAAAGGCATCTGTAATATCCATTGCTAAACGATACAATGGGTCTTTTTCCAAAACCTCCATTGTTGGGTTAGCAGCAAAAGCTGCATATCTTTCCTTGTCAGCAAATACGGAAGTACTTCGCACCGCTTTCATGAATTTTTTCATTTTCATATTACTCATGCAGCGCATTTTCTTTGCCATTTTACCCAATTGGTTTTTAGGGATATCTTTGATGTACATAGCCAATAATGATTCTATTGTTTCCAATTCAAGATCAATATTGATTTTGTCATAAGTTTCAAGACCGATTTGATTCAGACGACCAGCAATGTTTTCTGCAGCAGCAGTGTTACCATCTTTCAAAGCATTCATATAAAAGCTGTAACGGAAAGTTAACAACATCAAATCTACAGAGTATACAAATTCTGATTGGTAAGCCTTGATGTATACATAGTCTTCTTTGGCCTTGTAGCCATTCTCAAATAAGCTAAGTACAGGTTCATACAATTCTTTGCCTTTCGCGAAATCAGCAAATTTGGCTTCTAATTCTTGTTTTTTACCAATTACACCGTTGTTTTTAACTTGTTCAGTCTGACCGATAAAGTATTTCCAATAGTTAGCAACTTGCGCATATTTAGAAGAATACTTCAAGCGTAGAGCAACATCTTTGTCCATATAAGATTTCATGATGCTTAGCTTTTTAGCACGGATGTCAACACGTTTTGGTTGCTCTAACGTCACAGCTTGTTCAACTCCCCAAGAACTTAAATAACGATCTGTTGATCCTGGGAATCCCATAATCATGGCGTAATCATTTTCTTTTACGCCTTTAATATTTACTGGTAAATGATGTTTTGGTGTGTAAGGTTTGTTTGCTTCATCGTAAGCTGCTGGTTTATTGTCAGCACCAGAATATACTCTAAACATTGAGAAATCTGCTGTGTGACGTGGCCACATCCAGTTATCAGTATCACCGCCGTACTTACCTGCTGATTGAGGAGGTGTTCCAACAAAACGGATGTCTTTAAATGTTTCTTTTACAAATAAATAGAATTCGTTGCCTTCATAGAAATCACGAACGAAAGCTTCGTAATGGGTTCCATTGGTTGCATCTTTCGTTAACACAGCAGAAATTTCTTTGATTTTTGCCGCACGTTCTTCAGGTGACATTGCTTCGTTTAGTTCTTTTGCAATAGTTGCAGTAACGTCTTCAATTCGAATGATAAACGTTGCTGTTAAACCAGGAACAGCAATTTCTTCTTTGTGATTTTTCGCCCAAAAACCGTTGTCAAGGTAATTGTGTTCTGTTGTTGAAGCACCAGCAATTGCATCATAACCACAATGGTGGTTTGTTAAAATCAACCCTTTGTTTGAAATGATTTCCCCAGTACAAAATCCTCCAAATGAAATGACAGCATCCTTTAGAGATGAGTTGTTTAAAGAGTAAATTTCTTCTTGCGAAAGGCGAAGACCATGCTTTTTCATGTCCTCGTAATTTCTTCCCAAAAGGAAGGGTAACCACATGCCTTCGTCCGCTTTTGCAAAGGATCCAATAAGTACTGCAATCGCGACAAGCGCTATTTTAAATTGTTTCATTTTTTGATTATTGTTTTGGTTTTTATTTAAGAGTCGTAAAATTAATGTTTTTTTTCAGCTTTCGAAAGCGCCTACTGAATTGTGATTTCATCCAAAAACAGCCAAGTTGGATTATCAGCACCTAAATGCCAATCTGGACATTTACCCGTATTTACAGCCGTAATTCGAATGGTTTTTATAGGTTTTCTATGTCGAAGGTTGATATTGAAAGTTTCTCTGTTGCCAGGTCTATAAGTCGATTGTCTTTCGATTTTATGTTTGTAACATGGTTTGAATTTTTTGCCATCTCTTGAAACCTCGACAATTACAGATTCAGGGTAGAATATCCAAGATTTTAAATCTTCCAGCATTCCAACGGTAATGTCTACGTTTTTTCTCGGATTAACTAAGGTTATTTCAGCAATTACATCTTTTCCGTAAAATCCTTGCCAATCACCAGTTCTAAACTCTTTATTCCCCGTTATTCCATCGATTAAGGCATTCTTTCCACCTGCAGCATATGGTAGATCAAATTCTGTTTTAAGATTGAGAATCAAATCATTGTTTCTACGCACAAAATCAGTGGAAACAACGGCACTTTTATTTGCCGCATTTAAGACTGTTCGCGCCTCTATTAAGGTATTCTTTTCAATGAAAATAGGACCGACATATTGTGTCCATTCACCACCATCAATGTTGTATTCGATCGCTAGTGTTCGACCTTCCATGAATGAAGGAATTGCTATTTCAATTTGAGTGGAACCATCAAAAACCCGTGATGTATTTTTGAAGTAGGGAATAGTGCAAAAATCTGCTGGAATTTCTGAAAGGGTAGGTGCATGAATGAAATTCTTAACTATTCCACTAGGATTTGGTCCCATATGGAATACCAATTTACCTCCTTGCATTATTTCAGAATATGTGAGATACAAACGATTTAGCTCTTTCCCTCTCCATGTTAAACTCTGAATATACTTATTCGTAGTTGATTGATTTATGCATTCAATTTCAAAAAGATCAGTTTTTTCATCAATATACAAATGCGCTTTTTTAGCAATTGGTCGGCCAATATCGAAATATTCACTACCTGGAGCAACTTGATACAACCCAAGCGCGCTTAGCACATACCATGATGACATTTGGCCGCAATCCTCGTTTCCTGAAAGTCCGTCTGGTGCATTTTGGTACAAAGAACTTAAAATACTGTCCAAATACAATTGCGCTTTATCTGGTCGCCCGACATAGTTGTAGAGATAAGCCATGTGATGAGAAGGCTCGTTTCCATGAGCGTATTGACCAATAAGTCCAGTAATGTCTGATTGGTTTCTGCCAGAAGTTTCGGAACTTGCTTCAAACATTTCATCTAAATGATCTTCAAGTGTTCGTTTGTCTCCGTGAATAGATTTTAAGACTCCAATAGCATGTGGTGCAAAAAGCGAATACTGCCAAGCGTTGGCTTCAGTGTAATTGAAATTCACTTCATCTGGTCGGAAGGGTTCCATCCATTGTCCGCCGCGTCTTGCTCTGAAGAAATGGGTATCAGGATCAAAATGGTTTAAGAAATTAAAACTTCGTTTGTAAAATGTTTGGGCAATTTCAGTTTTACCCATATCGGCAGCCATGTTTGCAATACAAAAGTCGTCATAAGCGTATTCAAGCATCTTAGAAACGGATTCTGGCTCAGTTGCTAATGATAAATAACCATTTTCTGCATAAAAGTCTTTTGAGTATGCTCTGTCATTAGCTGTTTTAACCATTGCAGCGAGTGCTTTTTCAGCATCAAAATTTCTAATTCCTTTATTGTATGCGTCTGCAATTACTGAAACACTATGGTAACCAATCATACATTCTGTTTCGTTTCCAGCCAATTCCCACACGGGTAAATCATTTCCTTGTTCTTCATGACGAAGGAATGTTTCTATAAAATCTTCAACGCGTTCTTTGTGCGTTAAGGTGAACAGCGGGTGAGTGGCACGAAAGGTATCCCAAAGTGAAAATACGGTGTACATTTTATTTTGAGTACCCATTAAAGAATGAACTTGCTTGTCCATTCCTCTATATCGACCATCAACATCTGAAAAGGTATTCGGATTTAAGAATGAGTGATAAAGTGCTGTGTAAAAGATAGTTTTAGTTTCTTTTGAATTGGATTCAAAGTGTATTTTCGATAATTCATTGCGCCAATCTTGCTGGGTTTTGGCTTTTACTTTCTCGAAACTAAAGTCTGGAATTTCTTTATCAACATTTAGCTTCGCACCATTTTCATCCACAGCTGACATTCCAACTCGGAGTTGTATTTCGCGGCAATTTTTTGGGAATTTCAGTAACAGTTTATGTCTACCATCTTTCGTTATTTCTTCTGCTGACAAAAAAGGCATGGAAGTTTGCAAGTAGAAATAGAAGTGCTGTTCCTCAGCCCAGGCTTTAGAAATGCGATTTCCTTGAACCGTTGAATTATCAATTACCTTGAAATTAGAGGATAATAATTCATCACGATAATCTAAATCTAAAAGAATGTATTTGTCTTCTCCAAAATCAGAAAAAGAATACCGGTGCATTCCGGAGTGCTCAGCAACGGTAAGTTCAACTTTAATTGATCTGTCAAGAAGTGTTACTGCGTAGTATCCAGGTTCTGCCCGTTCATTTGAATGACTAAACCTACTGCCATAACCGCCGACTTTGTCTTTGAATAATGGATCAATTTTGGGTTTCCCAATTTGAGGAACGACCAATAAATCGGCGTAATCGGAAACGCCAGTTCCAGAAAGATGTGTGTGTGAGAATCCATAAATAACGTCATCATCATAATGATAACCTCCGCAACCATCCCAGCCATCGTATCGAGTATCTGGACTTAATTGCATCATGCCGAATGGAGCAGAAGCACCAGGATAGGTGTGTCCATGACCACCAGTACCAATAAATGGGTTTACAAAATCGATCGGGTCCGAAGGTGTATCGGTTGGTTTTTTATTTTGAAATAGTTGTTTCGCTTTGTCTGTTGATTCTTGCAGTTTTAGGACACTACCATTTTGTCCATATGTAACGATAGAAAGGAAGAACAGGCTAATAAAAATGAGCTTACGCATGTTTTATTGTTTTCCAAAATAATGTTGCCGCTGTTCCAAGAACTGCAGCATTTCTATGATGTAATTCTGATGTTCGAATTTCAATTTTATTTTCAAGGACTTTTAAAATGTCTTTTTCCATGGCAGCTTTGACTTTCCTCGCGAAAAACTCCCCACTTTGAGCAAGTCCACCAAAAAGAATGTAAGCTTTTGGATCTGAAAAGCAACCAAAATCTGCAAGTGAACTCCCGAGAATTTCTGCGGTAAAGTCAACAATTTTTGTTGCGAATTCATCACCTTTTTGGGCACATTCGAAAATAGTCCGTGCTGAAATATGGTCAACATTGTGTATGGTAGAATCTGATGGGAGTTCTGATTTCCATTCGTTGTATGTGCGAACGACTCCTGTGGATGACGCATACGTTTCAAGACAACCCAAACGACCGCAACCACATTCTCTTCCGTTTTTAACCACTCGGATATGGCCAAATTCACCAGCAAATCCATGTTCGCCTTCAATTAAAGTGCCGTTTATTATTATCCCAGAACCTAAGCCAGTACCCAATGTTATGCAAACAAAATTTTTCAAATCTCTACCTGCACCAAACATCAATTCACCCACGGCCGCTGCATTGGCATCATTTATAAGAATTGCAGGTTTGTGAAATTTATTTTCGAAAAGCTCGCAAATTGGTATTATACCTTTCCAACGTAAATTTGGAGCAAATTCAATATTCCCGTCCAAAGCATTGCCATTAGGTGCGCCAATTCCGATTCCTAATATTTGATGAATATCATGCCTTTCAGTAAGTATTTTATGAATATCGTTCACCATATCTTTGGCTTCTGGATAATCATGGGTTTTAATTATTTCTTCAAATAGCATTTCCCCATCTTGACTAACCACGCCAAAAGCTGTATTAGTTCCGCCTATATCAATACCTAATGCGTAATGTTTAATCATTTTTTTTGCTTGTTATGTTCCAATCTGTATAAAAAGCCTTTAGGAAATTTTCCATAAAAGCATGCCTAGTTTCAGCAATTTTTTTGCCCTCAACAGTTTGCATTTTAGATTTTAAAAGTAGTAGTTTTTCATAGAAGTGGTTTATAGTATGGCTTTTACTTTTTGCATATTGTTCAAAATTGTCATGCAATATTGGATTTACAGAGGGATTGTAGATAGGTCTATTTTTATTACCTCCAAAAGCAAAAGCCCTTGCTATTCCTATGGCTCCAATGGCGTCAAGTCGGTCAGCGTCCTGTATAATTTTGGTTTCTATTGATAATTCTCCAATTTCTACATTGGCTCCTTTAAACGAAATTTTATCAACCAATTCACAAACATCATAAGAAATTGATTCAGGACAGTTTAATTTCTTTAGCCAAATTCTTGCTGCTTCGCCATTCGCATTTAATATACCTCCATTGAATTTATGATCCGAAATATCATGCAATAAAGCCCCTAGATGTATGATATCTCTATTTCCTCCTTCAATTTTTTGCAAATGAAGCGACATATCTCTGACTCTGCGTATATGTTCCCAATCATGCCCGGTAGGTTCGTCTTTCCAAGTATCTTTAAGTTCGGACTCTATCGAATAAATTACGTCTTTAATCATTTACTTAAGATTAAAAAGATGAATACGTCCTTTTGTAGTGCTTGCCGCTAGTTTTCCATCGAACTCGCAAAGAGTAAAATAATTACCCTTTACAAATGATGACCATGTTTTCCCTTTGTTTTTTGAAAAATCGATGCCATTCGTTCCGCAGCAATACAAAATGCCGTCTATTTCAGATACATTCGATCGATATCCATTTGGATTTATTTTTGGAGAAAACCAGGTTAGTCCTCCATCCTTACTAATCCGGCATGTGTTTGAAGGTTCATCAGGTTTTAAATAATCACCACCGACTGAAATAATAATTCTATTTTTAGTTATGGTAAAAGAATATGCACCGCAAGTAGGGCATGAGCTATATCCCATGGAATTAGAAAACCAACTTTCGCCAGCGTTATTGGATCTGAAATACCGAGATGAGTCGCCACCAGAAACAAATGTAAAAATTGAGGGGCCTAACATTTTGACATTTGTGCCGCTTGCTGCAAAACCAGCTTCACCATCAAAAGCAAATGGACTGTTCTTTATTGATTCCCATGTTTCTCCCCAGTTAAGGCTCTTAAATAAAGAAAACTTATTGTTTACTGGATCGCCCATCATAAATATCGTGTTTCCAGAATAATCAATACCGTCCAAAAAGACACCATCAAAAGGAGTCTTAAAAAGCTTGTCTGATTTCTCGAGTTTGTAGCTTGTTACTTCACTGGAATCGCCAACAGCAACAATTACAATCTTATTTTCATTAAAAATTATATCTCGGTATTCCTTTTCAGGAGTAGAAAACATAGAATAAATGTTTTTTGATTCTTTTGGGTAGAAATATACTTTTCCATCGGAAGCAGCAATAATCAATTCTTTCTCTGTAGCGAAAATAGCGCGGGAATGGGTTTTCGGGTTGTTAGCGTATTCAATCGTAAGTAAGGGACTACTAACTTTGATATTCTTTTGTGTTGCGCATGAATTCAACATAGCAACGAATGAAAGAAGAAGACTAAACGCGAAACTTACTTTTAAACTTTTCATATTGCTCTTTTCTTAACTTTTCGAGGTCTGAAGGGACTTCTCTTTTCCAACGTTTGTGCGACCAAATCCAAAATGCAGGTTCGGCAGTAATATCATTTTCCAAAGAAGCAACATGGGTTTCTGTAATTTTTCCATATTCCTCTTTTTTAGGATTATCGGTAATAGGTTCAAAAATCACCTCGTAATACCCACGCCGCACTTTTTTCATATGCAAATAAACAACAGCATAATTGTATTCATGAGCTATCTGCTCTGCTCCAAAAGCAATCGCTGTAGGCTGATTTAAAAATCTTGTCCAATAGGATTTTAAAGAATCTCCAGGACTTTGATCGGCAAGAACCAACAACGAAACTGGTGTGCTTTTTTGATCGATAAGTGTTTGTTTGAAATTTTTAGCGTTAACTATTTTCATTCCAAATCGACTTCTGCGTTGATTTATTTTTTTGTCCCAAAATGAATTGGTCATTGGCATTCCAATACCAACAGCTTGATGGGCAAAAAGGAAGTTTTGAGCGCATATGATCCATTCCCAGTTATTGTAATGTCCTCCTACGAAAATTACATTTTTCCCTTGAATATAGAGTTGGTCAATAGAATCGCGGTTTAAAACATGAATTCGTTTCTTGAGTTCCATTTTGGAAATAGTAAGGTTCTTAACCGCTTCGGCTAATAAATCTGTAAAATGGTGATAAAACTTACGTTCAATAGATTTGTGCTGACGTGAATTGAGCTCAGGGAAAGAGTTTTTAATATTTTCTCTAACAACCTCGCGTCGATAGGGAATAATTGTAATTAATAAAAGAAAGAAAAAGTCAGTAAAAATGTAGAGTAACCACAAAGGAAGCAGTGAAATTGGGAGAACAAGAAGATAATAAGCCAGTTTGGACAACATGTAATCTATTTGTATTTGTCTCCCCAGCGGTCTTGAATGTATTTTTCAATCTCCTTTTCTCTGCTGTTGCTTCCTGCTTCAAAAAATCGAGTATTCTCCAATCCTTCAGGCATGAATTCTTGTTGCACAAAATTTCCTGGGTAGTTGTGCGAATATAAATAATCTTTACCATATCCAAGCTCCTTCATCAATTTCGTTGGAGCATTTCTCAAATGAAGAGGAATAGGAAGGTTGCCACTTTTCTTGACTTCGGCTTGTGCATTGTTAATTGCCATGTAGGAAGCATTTCCTTTTGGACTGGTCGCTAAATAAACCACACATTGCGCCAAAATAATTCTACTTTCTGGCCATCCAACTGTGTTAACTGCTTGAAAACAGTTGTTTGCCAATATCAACGCCGTAGGATTTGCGACCCCAATATCTTCGGCTGCGGAGATAATTAATCGTCGAGCGATAAATTTTGGATCCTCACCACCTTCAACCATTCTTGCAAGCCAATAAATTGCCGCATCAGCATCGCTGCCACGAATTGATTTTATAAAAGCTGAGATTATATCGTAATGCTGTTCACCGTCCTTGTCGTACCGAGCAATGTTTTCTTGCGCAATTTGAGTCACAACCTCGTTCGTTACAATTATTTCTTCGTTCCTTGAAAAAGAACTGATAACCATTTCAAAGACATTCAAAAGCTTTCTAGAATCTCCGCCAGATATTGCCATTAAGGCACCTGTTTCTTCAAGTTTTATCTTTTTCGTTTTTAAAATCTCGTCTTCTTTAATGGCTCGATCTAAAATTAATGCCAATTCATCTTTACCATGTGCTTCAAGCGTGTAGACTTGACAGCGGGATAATAGCGCTGAGATAACCTCAAAAGAAGGATTCTCCGTTGTTGCACCAATAAGGGTTATTGTACCTTTTTCAACTGCTCCGAGTAAAGAATCTTGCTGTGATTTAGAAAAACGATGAATCTCATCAATAAAAAGAATGGTTCCGTTTTGCTGGTACATTCCTCCTGAAGAAGCTTTTTGAATTATTTCACGAACATCTTTAACACCACTAGAGATTGCCGATAAGGTATAGAAAGGTCGTTTGAGTTTGTCAGCAATAATTTGTGCTAATGTAGTTTTTCCAACACCTGGTGGTCCCCAAAGAATAATGGAAGGTAAAACTCCGGATTCCAATGCTCTTCTTAAAGACGCACCTTCTGCTAATATGTGATTTTGACCAATGTATTCATCCAAAGTTTTCGGCCGCATACGCTCCGCCAATGGAGTCATTGATGATATCATACTGGTTTTTCGTGTTTCCAACGTCTGTGGGACCAAAGCCAATATTCTGGATTCTCAGCAATAACCATTTCTAGGTATTTTGTATGTTGATCCAATACAAAGCCTTCATCTACTTCGGTAGGATTTTCAGTAATCGGGTAGAAACTTACCTCGTAGAATCCTCTTTTTCGTTTTCGAATGCAACCGAAAAGAACAACTTGATCTAATTTTGAAGCCAATCGTTCGGTTCCTGTCATCCAACCAGTTGGTTGATTCAAGAAAGTATTCCAATATGCTTTTTTAGGTGCATGTGGGGATTGGTCGTTCACCATAATACTCATAGTTGGTACTTTAGGTGTTTTTACCAATTTTCTAGGCACTTCTTTCATACTCATCATTTTTATACCAAAACGTTGACGAGATTTAAGAAGTACACGGTTGAAAAAATCATTTTTTAATGGCTGGTAGGCTGCAAAAACTTTGTGTTTCATTTGTTGCGCTAGTCCTACAGCGTAATATTCCCAATTGTTATAGTGTCCGCATAGAACCATAACGCTTCTTCCTTCTTCGAAATACTTATTGGGAACTTCTGGATTAAGAATGGCGCATCTTCGGATTATTTCTTTGTTGGAAATGGTCAATGATTTAACACTTTCAACCAAGAAATCTGCAAAGTGACGGTAAAATCCTTTTTCTATTTTCTTTAATTCCTTATCCGAAAGTTCGGGAAAAGAATTTTTCAGATTGTTGTGCACGATTTTCTTTCGATATCCAACAACATAATAGGTTAGGTAATATACAAAATCGGCCAACCAATAAAGGACAGTAAAGGGTAAATACGAAATGGGTAAAACCACACCGTAATAAAGAATTTTGCTAAAAAAGCTGCCCATTTTTAATTTCTGAGCGGCAAAAATACTTTTTTCACGCCGAACTGGAATAGAAATCTCCATAAACTGAGGTATTTTATTCAGAAACGTAAAAAAATGTTAATTGTTGTTTGGATTGACAGGGATTTGAGAAAACATCTTGTATTTGCCTCCAAGTTCTTGCAAACATTTTTGCCAAAGGTTGTTTTTACTCGTGTCCATGATTAAATTGGTCATGTCAGATTTAACAACTATCCATGATTTTTCTGCAATTTCATCATCTAATTGGTTTTTTGACCAGCCAGAATAGCCTAGAAAAAACCGAACTTTTGTTTCTGGATTTGGAGTGGATTTAAGCTGTTCTATAAGAACTTCATAGTCTCCACCAATAAAAATCTTGTCTGAAACTTTAATACTATTAGGAATTTTTTCGCCTAATGTGTGAATGTAGAATAGATTTTTTACGTCAACCGGGCCGCCAATGCTTATTCTAGAATCGATTTTTATCAATTCTTCGGAAAAATCTTCAAAGTTGATATCTAAATAATTGTTTAATACGAAGCCAAAGCTTCCTTCCGCGTTGTATTCACAAATTAAGATAACGCTTCGTTTAAAATAATCAGAATCCATAAATGGTTCGGCAACAAGAAGGTATCCTTGTTTTGGTTGAAGATTGTTTTCGAAATTTAAATCGAGCAAGTTTTTGATTTTCCTGTAATTTAATAGAAATATCTGAATTGTCTATGATTCAATTATATTTTTATTTGATGATTTCTGGGTGTAATGAATTGAAGATTTAGATATTGTACATTTGACAATAAATAGCTACTTTCGTATTTGTATCCTGAAAAATTGGTGAATCCATGCAATTCAATTCTATAAAAATTTCCCTTTTTTCATTGTTGTTTATAAGCATCAATGCGATTGGACAATCTGCCTTTCCGTTAAATAAGGCGCATGAAAAAAAGATAAAACAATTGATTAGAAAAATGTCCGTTGCAGAGAAAGTTGGACAGACATGTCAAATAACTTTAGATGCCATTCTAGTCACAGATAAAAATGGGAAAACTACCGAGCCAGCGCAAATTGACATTGATAAAATTGATGAAGCTTTTTCAAAATACAAAATTGGCTCAATACTCAATGTAAGTTCACACACCTTAAAAATGGAAGAATGGACTTCAATACACAAAGAAATAAAAGCCGCAGCCATTCGAAACAACTTGAAGACTCCCATAATTTATGGAATTGACGCAATTCATGGCGTGAATTACACTGTTGGAGGAACTCTTTTTCCTCAAGAAATAGGCCTTGCGGCAACTTGGAATAGGGAATTGGCTAGACAATTTGCACAAGTTACCGCTTATGAAGCGAGAGCCTCGGGATTGCCTTGGAATTTCTCTCCTGTACTGGATTTAGGAAGACAACCTCTTTGGTCGCGTTATTTTGAGACGCTTGGAGAAGATCCATTTTTGGCAAGCGTATTAGGCAAACAAATAATTTTTGGTTATCAAGGTAACTCCGAAATAGATAATTATCATGTTGCAGCATGTTTAAAACACTTTGTTGGGTATAGCGCACCCTTTTCTGGAAGAGACAGAACACCAGCTTGGATTCCAGAAAAATATATGGAAGAGTTGTATTTGCCGCCTTTCAAATCGGCTATTGATGCTGGTGCCATGACGCTTATGATAAACAGTGGTGACGTGAACGGCATACCTGGTCACGCGAATAAACATTTGTTAACTGATGTTCTGAAGAAAGAGTGGGGTTTTAGAGGATTTACTGTCTCGGATTGGGAGGATTTCATTATGCTTCAGACTGTTCATAATGTGAGTGAAAATATTGAAGAAGCTATTGTCCTTGGATTCAATTCTGGCGTTGACATGAGCATGGTCCCTAATAATCCACAATACAAGGAGTATTGTGAATCGATGAATAGTGCGATATCTTCTAAGAAGATTTCAAAGAAACGTTTAAACGACGCTACTTCTAGAATATTAAGGGTAAAAATGGCTCTTGGTCTTTTTGATGAAAAAGAAGAGGTGAGCTATCCAAATTTCGGATCAGAGGATCATAAACTGATGGCCTACAATTCTGCTTTGGAATCAATCACATTCCTTAAAAATAAATCAAGTGTTCTTCCGCTTTCCAAGAATTCTAAAATACTTATCGCTGGACCAACTGCCAATAATTTAATTTATTTGAATGGGGCATGGACCCATACTTGGCAAGGTGCAGATAGCGCTTACAATACTATTGGAGGAAAAACTATTTTGGAAGCATTTCAAGCGGAAAATGGTAAAGAAAATTGCCTTTACTCAATTGGGGCTGATTTGAAATATGAGAACGGTTGGGAAACTTCTACCCTGATTGACACCTTCGATTTTATTGAAAAATCGAAACAAGTTGAGGTTATAGTATTATGCTTAGGTGAAATGCCAGCCACTGAAAAGCCAGGTGACATTCATTCTTTACATTTGCCAAAAGCACAAATAAAATTGGCTGAAATAGCTTATCGAACTGGGAAACCAGTGATTTTAGTTTTGGCAGAAGGTAGGCCTCGAATAATTCATTCTATCGTTGAAAAGGCTGATGCCATTGTCCAATGTTATTTACCTGGTGACTATGGAGGTGAGGCTTTGACTGATTTGCTTTTTGGCAATGAAAACCCTAGCGGAAAACTTCCTTATACTTATCCAAAATACGATGGAGTAATTGAATTTTATGATAGACCGAAAAGTGTCGATCGTTCAGGGAAATCGGATAACTTTGATGCTTTTGATCCTGAATGGGAATTTGGAACGGGATTAAGCTATACCACTTTTTCGTATTCTAATTTAAGCCTGTCATCAACAACTTTTAATTCAAACGATGAAATTCAAGTATCTGTTACTGTAAAAAATACAGGGCCAAGATCTGGAAAGGAAGTCGTTCAACTTTACATTTCTGATAAAAAAGCATCAGAGGTTCCAGCAGGTAAAAGGCTAAAAGGATTTGAAAAAATATTTTTAAAAGCAGGTGAAAGCAAAATAATTAATTTCACGGTCGAATCTAAAGATTTACAATATTACAATTCAAAAGAGGGCTGGTTATCAGAACCTGGAATTTTTGAAATAGCAATTGGTAATCAAAAGGTTCAATTTGAGATAAAATAATATAGTTAATGGCAATGTATAAAATAGACTTCAATAATTTCTTTACTTACTCATTTTCAGTTGACTGTGTTATTTTTGGGTATCGAAATGGTCAAATTCATGTTTTATTAATAAAGCGTTCAATGGAACCTTACGACGGGCATTGGGCTATACCAGGAGATTTAGTTTATCCCGATGAAGACATAACTGATGCAGCAAGTCGAATATTGATGGAGTTAACAAAAATACATGATATAGAATTGCACCAAAGTCAGACTTTTGGAGATCCAAACCGACACCCGCAAGGAAGAGTTATTACTACAGCTTATTTTGCATTGATGCGAATAGATGATTTTCAAGTTGAGGCTTCGTCATGGGCAGGTGAGGCAAAATGGGAGCCAATCCATGAAGTTCCAAATTTAGCTTTCGATCATAATTTAATATTGAATTCGACCTTTGAATTATTGAAGCAAAAATTAGCTAATAATCCTATTTGTTTTGATTTGCTCCCGCAAAAATTCACGTTGAATGAAATGCAACAGCTTTATGAGTATGCTTACGATTCTGAAATGGACAAAGCAAATTTTAGAAAAAAGATTAAATCTATCCCATTAATTGATCACAAGGAGAAACAAGTAAACGTTAAACACAGGCCAGCAAAACTATTCTCTTTTGATGAAAAAGAATATAACAATTTGTTGGAAATGTATGATTATCAGTTTAAAATGTAAATTTTAACACTTAGTTATTGTATTTTGTACAATATTATGTAAATTGCATCATATTTAATTAATAATATTTAAACATATGAAACAATTTTTTACGACTAGATTGAAAAAATTAGGTGTCTTAACAATGTTGGTTTTTATTAGTTCTTTTAGCTTTTCACAAGCTTTGGTAATAACAACGGAAGTTTGTAGTGGCGCTAATGAAGTTAGAATGACAGGTCCTTTCTGGAGCTGGGATCCAAATGGTGGACCAATTGCCGTTGATAACGGAAATGGCACATTTACTTTTACCTTAAATCCAGCACCAACAGCAAACATGGAATATTTGTTGTTAAAAGATGGTGTTCAGGAAAATTTAATTTCGGCTATGGTTGCAGGTGGTACTTGTGCTCCAGTTACTGATTATGCAAATTATGCCAACCGCCAATGGTTGACTACTGATCCTTTAACAATTTCAAATGTATATGGTCAATGCGATCCTTGTTCTGCCGGTGGTGCAGGTTTAAATATTACAATTGAGGTATGTTCTACAACAGCTGATACGGTTCGAATGACTGGTCCTTTCTGGAACTGGGATCCAAATGGTGGTCCAATTGCTGTTGATAATGGCAATGGAACTTGGACTGTAAATTTAAATCCAACTCCAACCGCAGATATGGAATACCTATTCATAGTTGATGGAGTGCAAGAAAACCTTATTTCGGATATGCTTAATGGTGGGACATGCGCGCCAGTTACAGATTATGCAAATTATGCAAACAGAAAATGGCTTGTTGGTGATGGTGATGTAACGGATATCTATTTTGATAGATGTGTTCCTTGTTCTTATCCTGATTTAATAATTACCACCGAAATTTGCGATTCTGCAAACTCTGTTAATTTGACTGGGCCAATTTGGAGCTGGAATCCAGCTTTTGGACCACAAGCAGTTGATAACGGTAACGGAACGTGGACATTTACAATTTCTCCTGCGCCAACTGATACTTTAGAGTATTTATTGGTGAAAGATGGGCAGGTAATGGAAAACTTGATTCAAGCAATGGTTAATGGTGGAAGTTGTGCGCCGGTTACGGATTATTCTACGTATGCAAATCGTCAGTGGTACATTGGTCAAGGTGCTGTTACAAATACATACGGATCATGTGTGAATTGTGCGAGTTTATCAATTGATGAAAATTCTTTGAACGCAATTTCTGTTTATCCGAATCCAGCGAAAACAATAATCAATATTAAAAGAGATTTGAATATGGAAAAAATTCAAGTTTATTCGATGGTAGGAAATCAAGTAATGGATGTAGATGTTAATTCAAAAGATTACGATTTAAACATTCAAAATCTTGCTACAGGAGTATACCAAATTGTAGTTTTAGGTTCAAATAGTATTTCAAGAACCCAAATTATTAAAGAATAACAAACGAATAAAACATATATTTGGAATGGGAGGTTTAAAACCTCCCATTCTTTTTTGTATCAAAAGCCATGATTAGAATCTTTCTTTTGATTTCATTTTTGATAGTTAATCAATTTGCATTTTCGCAATAAGTTTTAGTGTGATCTGACGAATTTTCAAACACAAATTTGGACCCCTCAAAATGGGTACATGAAACCAGTGGTCATGGTTGGGGAAATAACGAATCTCAAATGTAAACTATCAATTCAACCAATTTGTCGGTTGCGAATGGTGAATTGACATTTACAGCATTGTAGCAGCAAGTTGGCAACAATCCATATACATCTGCCAAAATTACGACCAAAGGATTGATGGAAACTCGCTATGGCAAGATAGAAACAAGAATAAAATGTCCAATAGGAGAGCGGATTTGGCCTGCGTTTTGGATGTTAGTTCAATAAAGGCAGGAATATATTTAGCCAAAATTGAGAACAATCAAGGTGAAATGAAGGCAATTCAATTTATAAAAGAATAAGATTCTTTATTCAAAAGAAATAGTTCCCCAAAGTGATGGGTTTTTAAAAAATCCATCATTTCCAGAACTGTTCCAACGGATTTGCTCTGTTCTACGATTCGTTTTATCCCCTTTATCAATAGCTATTTCAAGCCCTAACTGTAAATCAGAAGTAATTTCTCTTTTCATTAGTTCTTTTAGAGCGATAGCAATCTCAACTGTATAGCCATCTCGCGAGTTCTGTAAAGCCAAATTACCTTTGTCAAATAGTTGATCATCAGAAAAGCTCCATAAATATGGATTTACGCCACAATTTGCTCCAATGTGATAATCACTCAATAAAAACAGATTTCGTTTCGGATTAGCTTTGGAATTTGTCGAAAACGCAATTTCTATCGCATCTCCATTCCATAATTCACCTTTTAGATGATCGTTGATTCTTGGTGAACTGTCTTTAACTTTTATAGCTACGTAAAGTGAGTCACCAGTATGTTGAACTGAAAAGCTATTGTTTTCATCTATATCAGAAAAAGCCATATTTGACCAATCACTTAAATTTCCGTCCAATTTGATTTCGTTTACAGAAACTTTTTTAGCTGACACTTCCTCTTTTAATTTTCCTTTAAACGGAACTATACGAATAGCGTTTATTTCAACCTCGTCTTGAGCAAAAAGCTGAATTATCAACTGTTTTATATTGCTGGGATCACAATCGAAATCTTCAAATGGAAATAACTCGACAGGAATTTGGACCTTAGTCCATTCGGCAGTTATTACGCCATTTGGTATGAATTTTTTATTGAATCCAGTCCAAGCCTGTCCGCCAGCATAATCTTCAAAACCGAATGCCCACGGTAAATTCCCAATATCTTTTCCTTTAGAGCGAATTTCAATTTCAATTGCGGACATGTTAACAATTTGTCCCATGTCTTTTGAACTCCAAAAGTCCCAACCAAAACCGATTCCAACCCAATCGCAACCTTCTTGGTCTTTGTTCCACTTTACGTTTAAATATGCGTTGTTCGGTTCTTCCGTCAAGCTAAACTCAACACACTTTTTATCAAGGGAAGACCATACTTCATCGGACATGGTATTATCGAAAATGGTTAATTGTGTGAAGCCATTGATTGAAGGTGTATTGTCCGTTTCATAGGAATCATACAATCCAATTCTTTTGAAAATCCGGTTTTCGTTAATTTGAATTTCCTTTATTTCTTGAGTACGAAAGGTCGTGTCTTGTCCAAAACTATGAATAGTGAAGAAAAGAGAAGAAAATAGTAAGAATTTTGAACGATTTATCATGGATTCAAAGGTGCATTTTCTGTGAAGATGATATAATCCACTTTTGTTTTTGCATTTCCAGAAATAGGATTGGCAAGATCTAGCATATTGATTTGCTGAAGTTTGTCTGGATTATGTTGACCATTTCCGCTAGGAGCAGATGGCTGACCGTTCACCAAGCAAGGAATGTCACTATATTTTATAGAAACCATTTTCCATCCAGCCCAGTTAACTGGTATTTCCAAAGAATACATGTCTTCTGATGAACCACTGAAGCCTCCATTACCATCTTCATCTTCTTGGAATTGGAAAAGAAGTAATGTATTAACCATTCCGGGTTCTCCATAAATCAATAAATTGAAATAAACATTGTCGGGATTACTAGCTAATGGATATTGTGGAGCGCCATATGCACTTGCCGGAAAATATAAGTATCCAATCAACCAGTCCCAATCAACAGTTCCGGCCATGTTGTAGTATGAATTTCCTTGTGCAGCTGTTGCATCTGTTTTTATTTGGAAATCCATATCTGCACCCGATTGAATGAATGTACTCCAACCAGGATTCATTCCTGTTTCGAAATCTGAAACCAAGAAACCTGGGTTTAATTTTGGATTAATGATTTTTACGGTAGTTGTTAAGGTATCTGTTTCTCCCGTAAAGGATAGTTTAACATCACAAACCTCCTCTTTAAACATTGGGAAATCACTTGTATTTCCAATCCAAGTTGCTACTGATGCATCGATTATGGAACTTGTTCCTTCAATTCGTTTAACTGCTCCTGAGCTTTGTCCAGTAATGGTAATTGTCCATTCAGCTATTTTGGACAAGGCAGCTGAAAACACAAGGGTTTGACCAGCAGCGAAATCTACAGAATCTTTATCTGCACTAAGCGGTGTTATAACGGAAAAAGAACCGTAAACATCATTTAGAGATGGTCCGTCGTATTTGTCTCCTTCTTTTTTTCTACAAGAGAAAAGTAAGGGGATTGCTATTATGAGTAGAACTAATGACTTTTTCATAGTTTAAAATTTCATGTTATAAATAATCATAAATTGGTTCAGCTTGTATGGATTTAATCCATTTCCATTGTTCCAATTTGTTTCGTAAAATGCCGATAGGTATATGTCTTCGTTGAATTGGAATTTCAATCCTCCGGCGTAATAATTTTCAAATCTATCAGCGCTAAAATTTGAGAAATTGATGATTTCATCCTTGGTATTTCTAACTGGAATCAAATCATTTCCTTTGCTCTCAAAATGATAAACATTTGCCAATAGATAAAGTTTATCTACCAATTCAAATTCTGCAGAGATACTCAATGCTCCGGAAGTCAAAGACACTTGCTCGAAAGCTATTTCACTAGTTCTTTTCGTCAATTGATAAGAACCTCCAATTTCAACTGCCAAATCACGTTTCATGTTGAATATTTTCCCTAAATCAACTTTCACATCTGTTTTAATATAATTAAACTTTTTCAAGCTTAAAGTACCTTGACCGCGAACTTCACTCAAATTGTAGTAAGATAAATTCGCACTTACTTTATTTAACGAATCTGCGTAATGAAGCGTTGAATAAATTCCTTTTCTATTGAAAGATGCAGTTCCATAAGGTAAAGCATTATTTACCGAAGGATCATAAGACATAATTCCTGTAGAAATGGACGAAGAATAGAGTAGTGGGTCGTTGTATAAATCATATACAGACAATCCACGCTGAATTTGACCATTGGTATATCTATCGAAGAAATTATTTGTTTGGTTGTAATTTATTCTTTTGGATTGGGCACCAACACTTCTAAAATCAGCACCGTTGTTCATATAACCTGCTGCAACATCCAAATTCAATTTCTTCAGCTTCACATACAATTGAGTGTTTGCAAAGAAATCTTCTAATCTTGTTGTGTCATCCGCGTATCCAGCATTTGACATTCCGTTTTCACCTTTTAAACCAATTCGCCAATTCCCTTGGTCAAATTTTACATCGTATGTCACAGAACTAACGCCATTTTTGTATGGATTTAAGGCTGTTGCCGTTCCTTTTAGGTCGAAAACACTAGCATGATTAATACCGAAGGTTAAATATTTACTTTGGTTAACTATCATATTTCCGCCGCCAAAGAAGCGCTCAAATATATTTGAAAGATTAGAAGGGTTCAATCGAGTTATAAATCCATTGAATTTAATATCGCGGACAACTTTTGGAAATGACAAGCCAAAATCAATCGCTGCACCTTGTTGACGCCAAGTATTGTTTTTGGAATAGAATGACTCATAATTCAAAATGTCTTCTTTCATTTTCAATACACCGGTTCCGTTAAGAATCATATCTGCATTGTGGTTGTAGAAAGTATAAGGCGTTAATTTGTAATCGATATTTCCTATCTGGTAGCGAAAAATTCTTCCAGCAACTCCGCGAACGTAGATCTGACGAACATCAAAAGCAACGTTGCTTCCCCAAAATCCACCCAAATCATTTTTAATACGAACCATACCGAGAATTTCGGTTGAAGCGTTCGGATTTATTTTAAAACCTAAATCGATCAGTGCATATCCGCCATTCGATTTTCGCGAGGTTATCGTATCTTCTTCTCCTTGGGTTTGAAAGCTTGCATTTGAAAGTATCGAACGAGCTCCACCAACAAATTGCACTTTTTTCGCGTTTTGAGAAAAAAGCGTAAAAGAGCAAAGCGCGATTATAAAAAGTATTAATGCTTTCATATTATTAGAAATAAAGTTTTAATTCAACAGTGGTTTCGGTTCCTTTGTATTGGTCGAGTGAAAAACTCACGTCTTTATAATTCATCCATCTTTGGCGAACGTAAAGTCCAACATTTTTTGACAATAGAATATCCAATCCTATGGAATAACTCGTTCCAAGTTGATTTCTGGGGGTATTAGTTATAACGTCTTTTGTGGTTTGATCATTCGCAATAATTCTATCCCAGCCAAAATAATTTGATATAGCCACGTTTGGCGATATGTGGTAATAGAACTCAAATTGGTTGTTATAACTCTGTAAATAGGCTTTTTTTGAATAAACAGGAACAAATGACACAGAACTCTGAACCGAGTGAAAACCAGCTAAATAAAAGAACATTAAATCGCGATTAAACAATTTGAATTTACCTTTGTAGCTCAATTCAATTGACGTAAAACCTTTCGCTGGAAATAAATTTGTAGAGTCGGTAATATAAACCGTTTCATAAACCCCACGATAAATTTTGTTCAAGTTTTGATATGGTCCAACTTCTGCTGGAAAGGCCCACCGCCAAAAACGCGATAGTGCCAAATTATTTGCAGGATGACCATAGGTAATTTGATTTGATAAGCCATTTATTTCTGAAGCCGCGCTATAACCTATAGTTAGTTTTTGTTTTCTAACAGCTAAATCGGCGTTCAAAATTATCCCTCGTCTATTATTCGTCATTTGACCAATGTTCACCAATGAACTTGCAAATGGGATTAATGGCGTTTGACTTCCAGCAGCTACTGATGAGGAAGAATTTGCAGAGAATTCACTGATCGATGTATTCCAGAAAATTCCGTTGTTATTGATTACGTTAGGACTTATGTAAAAATATCTAGCCTCAATTGGAAAATAGGTTGATTTTTTCGGAAATTGCAATCGAACATCGATAGCTTCACCCCATTTTCCGGTCAAATTCGGACTATGGTAGCTTCCGGCGCCAATTTCCCCTAGAATGGTAACATATTTTGTTCTAATATTAAATTCTGAAGTTACCAATTCATAGCCTATAACTTCTCTAGCTAAACTGTCATCAAAAGTTTTGTTGGAAATTGCATTTAAACTAATAAACCATTTTTTGAAATCTTTACGAATTTTCCCTCCCAACATGCTATTAGGTTTAGGTAAAGCCCCTCCGTTGAACTGTGACTTCCCATACATTAAAGCAAATGAGAAGTCTTGAGGTAAATTGTTTCCGTCGAAAATAAAACCCTGAAAAGCTTGTTGTCCCCAACGGACATCTTGTCCCAAAGCTCCTTTTTCATAAAATTGGGAGTAACGGTCGAAAACACCTTTTGTATTTGGATCCCAAGGATTTCTTTCGAACAAACTGTAACGATTGTAACCTGTATTCGTCGCGAATGTAAATGGACTCAAAGAATACCAATGAATTCCTCCTGTTCGCACATTGAAGTTTCCATATTTTGTGGAATGACTTCCATTTAAGTTTACACCAAGATTTAGCCCTTTGACAAGTCCATTTTGAGCTCCAGAAAGTGGATCCCAAAGAAATAAGTCTGTGCTAAATGAAGTAGTGGAAGATGGGCGAGCACCAATGGTCATGTGCAGTTGTGGAATATTACTATCGTCACCAAGAAAAAGTGTGTTTTTAACTGCGCCAAATTCCGGATACTGGTTTTTCATTTCAGTGTAGTTACCAATAAATCGGTAGTAACCTGAGACGGAGAGATTGCCGAGTCCATTCTTCATTATCTTTGGAAAAGAACCAGCATTGAACAAATCGAGCGTTGTACTATCTTTTTCTTGTGCATTTATCCCTGAAAAACTCAATGATAAAATAGCCAAGAGCGCGATATTTAGTCTTCTATTTTTCAAATGATTTAATGTCTTGAGGGATGAATACTATTTTCTTCGAATTGCCGTCTTCATCAAGTTCAACTTGACTGTAAAAAGGAATGTTGGTGTATGCCACTTTTTCACCGTCAGTTACGGTTACGAAAAGTCGGTATCGGCCTTCAATATTTGGTGATTTCAATACAACTTCTGATTTTGATTTTCCTTTAAGTTTACCAGGTATGGCAGGCGGTTTGTTTTCGCGATCCCCGCCGGTTTTTAAATCAGTGCTTTCCGAGAATAGTTGCCAAGAATAGTTCAACTTATCTTTGTTTAAATCACTTGCGAAAACTTCAAATTCAATTTGCTGACCAGCACTTAGAATTAAGTTTTTAGGATATTCCTTTATGCCTCCAACATGAACTGAATCTATAGAAGGTGAGCGATTTTCCGGATATTTGCCTGACCAATCATATTGTATAGCATCAATAGCCTCAGTCGGACGACCGTCTTCGTCAAAAACACCGTACCATGTGCTCGTATATTCTTGTTTTTGTCCCCATAAAAAGGCAAAAGAACCAATGCATTGTTGTCTTTCTTTCCAAATATAGTCTTGGTAACGATCTAAATAAGTTTTTGCTTTTTCCGTACTAGTTTGCTCTATAGATGAACCCCAGCGTGTTTTTGGGGATTCCCAATGTCCATTTGGCCCCCATTCAGTAATCATATATGGACCATTGTAATTTCCATTTTTTAGAACGTTTTTTACATTTCCAATGTCACCATAAGTATTTATGCCATATATGTCGATGGAAGTCATCGTTTCATTGATGAATTTCACTTTTTCCGCATTAGTTCCTGCGGTTACTGTACAAGTTGGGTGATTAGGATCAATTTCCTTAATCATTTTCGCAATGTCGTTTACCGCGGCCCAAACTTTGGTATTGCTGTAATCTAGTTCATATTCATTTCCAACTCCCCAAATAAGCAGGGCAGGGTGGTTTTTGTATTTCTCAATTGAAATTTTGAAATTATTTAGCTGATTTTTGATTTTTTCTTCGTCGTTGTAATCGAATCCGTGACGCTCATGTTGAACCCACATGCCGAGCATAACTTTTAGTCCCTTGGCTTGAGCTTCATCCAAAACCTCTTGAGCATTTTCCAATCCCCAAGTTCGGATGGTGTTGCCGCCACATTCAATTACTTTGTTCATTTGTGTTTCGCCACCAGCACCCTTTACGTAAAAAGGTTTTCCGTCAACAAGCAACTCCCATTGGTCGTTGATTTCACTTACTGTAACTATTGATTTCTGACTTAAAACACTGAAAAATATGGCAAAAGCGATAAATAAACTTGATAAATTTCTAGTCATACTTAGTTTTAACAATTAAACGCAAGTGCAAAATACGAACTTATTGTATTTTGTACAATATTAACACATGAAAAGTTTTAAACAGTAATAATCAAACAAACAACCTACATTATTAAATGTTTCATTTGTTCATCATCCAAGATCCACCTACGCTAACAACATTTGCGAGACTCAAATACTCATTATACGTACTCTCAGAAATGCCGCCGGTAGGACAGAAAGTTATTTCAGGAAAAACTTGTCCATACGTTTTTATCGCTGGAACTCCACCAAATAAATTGGCAGGAAAAAATTTGAAAACATTCCAGCCCATTTGAATCCCAGATATAATTTCACTTGGAGTTGAAACTCCAGGAATAAAGGGTATGCTAGAGCTTTCAAGCGCTTGAGCTAAATTTGAATTTATTCCAGGACTAACGATAAAATCTACCCCAATTTCAGTCACTTTTTTTATCTGTTCTTGATTGATTATTGTTCCAACGCCAACATCCATTTTGTCACCAAAGTTCTTTTTAATTATTGCCAATGCTTCAAAGGCTATTGGAGTGCGCAATGTGACTTCGATACAATAAATATTTTTGCTGAATAACGAATTTACTATTTCATCAATTTCATCCAATGAATTTATTGTAACAACCGGAATCAAAGGATGCTTTTTAAGAACTGCTAGTATGTTGTTTTGAACCATATTCGTTTTTGAATTATAAAAAACTTGCGCCTTCTTCACTTGCGGAAACTAATTTACGCATATTCGCGAAAAGTTCACGACCATTTCCAAAGGTTTCGCTATTGTCTTTATGCCGGGATTCACGATTGATAACAGTTGAATCCAAACATTCTAATATTCCATTTTCTGCATCAACCCGAATGAGATCGCCGGTTTTTAATTTCGAGAGCAAACCTCCATCTCGAGCTTCTGGAACGACATGAATAGCCGCTGGCACTTTTCCTGAAGCTCCTGACATTCTTCCATCTGTAACTAACGCCACTTTAAAGCCACGTTTTTGAATAATTGTTAATGTGGGAGTGAGTTGATGAAGTTCTGGCATGCCGTTTTGTTTAGGGCCTTGGAATGGAACAACAGCTACAAAATCTTTGTCCAATTCACCTGCTTTAAAGGCTTTGATTAAATCTTCCTGCTCATTAAATACTATAGCTGGAGCCTCTATAATTAAATTTTCAGGTGCGACAGCAGAAATTTTCATTATGGAACGACCAATATTCCCTTTTAACATTCTCAATCCACCTTCTTTAGAGAAGGGCTCAGCAGCATCTCTTAAAATAGATGTATTTAAACTTTCATTTGCACCTCGGTGCCATTCGATTTTACCATCAATCACCTTAGGTTCTTGAGTATATTTATCAAGTCCAAAACCAAGAATAGTGTTTACATCCTTATGCAGCAAATTATTGTCAATTAAGGTCTTTATAGCGAAGCCCATACCGCCTGCAGCATGGAAATGATTGACATCAGCCGCACCGTTAGGGTAAATTTTAGTTAATAGAGGAATGACTTTAGACAAATCGGAGAAATCTTCCCAATTGATAATTATTCCTGCCGCTTTCGCAATGGCTATCAAATGTATTGTGTGATTTGTTGAACCTCCTGTAGCCATAAGGCCTATTAGTCCATTCGTAATTACTTTTTCATCCATCAAAACAGCCAGAGTCGATTCGAAGCTTCTTTTAAGTGAAGTTTCAGAGAGTACTTTGACAATTTCTTCATTCAATAATCTACGCAATTGAGTATTGGGGTTCACGAAACTTGAACCAGGTAGCTGCAAGCCCATTATCTCCATTAGCATTTGGTTGCTATTCGCTGTGCCGTAAAAAGTACAAGTACCTGGAGAATGATAAGAATCAGATTCTCCTTTTAATAATTCTTCTCTACCTATTTTTCCTTCAGCAAAATCTTGTCGAATTCTTGATTTTTCGTCATTACTAATACCTGTTTCCATTGGACCCCCAGGGACAAAAGCGACTGGCAAGTGTCCAAATTTCAATGAACCAATAAGTAAACCTGGTACAATTTTATCACAAATACCTAAATTCATTACTGCGTCAAACATATTATGCGAGAGAGCAACTGCAGTCGACATAGCGATAACGTCACGACTAAATAAAGACAATTCCATACCCGTTTGTCCTTGAGTCACCCCGTCGCACATGGCGGGAACTCCGCCAGCCACTTGAGCCACAGCATTATATTTTTTTGCATAATTACGCAATTCATCAGGGTAATGTTCAAATGTTTTATGAGCAGAAAGCATGTCGTTGTAGGCCGTTACGATTGCAAGATTTGGAATTTTATTTTCCGACAAGGCTGATTTGTCATCTGGTCCGCAACCAGCAAAAGCGTGTGCGAGATTTCCACAATGCAAGTGCGCCCTGCTAAAATCTGTATCGAATTGGGCCTTCATTTGAGACAAATAAATAGCTCGAGTATTTCTACTTCTTTCAATTATTCTTTCTGTAACTTTTTGAATATTAGGATGTATCATAGAGTTGACATGTAAATGGTTAATTCATTTTTCCCGTTTGCAAAGTGGGATATTGGCAAATTATATAAAATGGCATTTTCGTATGCTTTCATTTTTTTATCACCGACCAACATTAAAACCATATTTTTTGAATCGGTGAGCATAACCTTGTTACAACTGATTCTTTCGTTCGGATAATTTGGTGCTGAAGTATTGAAAATACCTTTAGTCGTATGAGTAATTAGGTCATTTGAAGCCTCATCATCTGGAAAAATAGAAGCTGTATGTCCATCTTCGCCCATTCCTAGTATACAAAAATCGATTCTTTCAAAAAATGGCTTGTAACTTTCATTGACGAGCCTTAAATTTTCTTCGGAATCACTACCATTTATAACCATGGGAACAACAGTTATTAAAGATTTCCCTGATTTATTCAATGCTGTTTCAATGTTATGTTGATTGTTGAATTCGCTTTCATAGGGAACAAATCGTTCATCAACCAAACCAATTTTTACTTTTTTTGGATCTAAATTATTTTCACCAATAAGAGAATATAAATCCAATGGAGTCGAACCGCCAGAGAGCAAAAGATGTGCAGAGCCATATTCAATAATAGCTTGATTAATCCAACTAATAATATCAGATGAGAGCTGCTTTTCTAACTCAGATTTGGTTTTAAATTTTTTCATTTTCATTTTGAAAAGATTTTGACCATTTGTGTCCTTCGTCCATTATTTTATCTCCAGGGCCCCAGGATCCAGCTTGGTACAATACGTTTTCCATTTTGGTTTTTTCCCAAGCGTGTACGATGGATTCTATCCATATCCAAGCTGCTTCTAACTCAGTTTGGTGCATAAAGAGTGTTTGCTCACCTCTGAAAACATCAATTAATAATCGCTCATAGGCCTCAGGAAATCTTTCTTTAAAGGAATCCATATAGTCTAATTTTAAACTAATCGGTTGATACCGATATCCACCTGGTCCGGGAATCTTTGTCATTTGGACCAACTCAATGCGTTCTTCAGGTTGAAGCCTTATTACTAATTTATTACCAGGTATTTCACCTTGAGAAGGAAAAACATTGTGCCGAACAGATTTGAAATTGATGATTATTTCAGAGTACCTTTTAGTCAATCTTTTTCCTGTTCTTAAATAAAATGGTGTACCCTTCCATCTCCAATTGTCAATATATGCTTTTATTGCAACAAATGTTTCTGTTTTGGACTCGTAATTGCTAATGTCTTCTAAATATGAATTTACTAATTCATCCTTAACTTTTCCTCTAGTATATTGTCCTTTAACAGTGTTTGTGAGTACTGTTTTTTCATCAAATAACTGCAGGGAATTCAGAACTTTCAGTTTTTCATTTCTTACAAAGTTGGCTTCGAGTTTTGTCGGGGGCTCCATGGCAATTAAACACAAAAGCTGAAGTAAGTGATTTTGCACCATGTCGAGTAAAGCACCACTTTTGTCATAATAATCACCTCGCTTTTCAACTCCTAGACTTTCAGCAACTGTTATCTGAACCGAATCAATATCTTCTGAGCTCCACGAATGCTCAAATAAATGATTTGCAAAACGCAATACCATTAGATTTTGCACGGTTTCTTTTCCTAAATAGTGATCTATTCGATAAATCTGTCTTTCTGTAAAAGCTAGGCTAATTTGCTCATGAATTTCTTTTGAAGTTCGTAAACTGGTTCCCAAGGGTTTTTCAAGAACTACCTTACTTTTTTCATTAACTAAGTTACTTGCTTGAAGTAATTCGCATATCTGACCAAAAGCAGAGGAAGGTGTGGAAAGATAAAAAACGTTCTGACGAGATTTAGTTTTTTCTAGTTCGGTTTTTAACCCTTTATATCCTTCTAATGTTGGTTTTGAAACTTCTTGAATTATTAATCTCTTTTCAAACTCTGCGAATTTTTTCGAATCTATTTTGTAATCGACAGAATCTTTAATAAAAGTGCGTATACTTTTATGTATTTCGTCAATTTTTTCAGGAGACCTGGTAACACAAAAGACAGTAAAATCCATTGACAATTGTTTGTCAACATAACGATGAAAAAGAGCAGGGTAAATTTTTCGTAACGCTAAATCACCATCGCCACCAAAAACTACTAAATTGAAAGGTTCAATTTTTTTTGTCCTTACTTTATCTGACATAATAAATCATTATAGAGTTCGAATATACATACTTTTTGTACAAAATACAATAAGTCTGTGAGTACAAATTATTAACATATCATGTTTTATTCAACATAATTTCTATCAATAATACAGTTAATCTATAAATATTATAAGAAAAATGGTGGTTTTTGAAAACGAATTTTAGCATCCTGAAACATGGATGCTTTTGCATTCATTTGAAAAGAGAAAAATTTCACTTGGGCAATAGGTGTCCAGTTGAAACTTAGTTGCCAACAGTGCATGTCTCTGACCAAAGCTAGCTGGGTGTAGGTTATTTTAGCTGTTTCAAAATCGAATGAACTATTGCCCGACAGCTTCCAACGTTTTGTAAAACTCACGTCACCATCTAATCTTAGCGTTTGCACTATGTTTGATCGTTCTCGGTTTCCAATGCTTCTAAATTGATTTATGTTCCAGGTCACGTTATGAGAGAAAGTTGCTTTCCATGGAATTTCGAAACTCACCATTTGCTCAGGATGCAAAAGGAAATATTGATAATCAGAATTCCAGTTTTCCTCCATTTTATCTTTTACATCCTGTAGTTTTGCTAGACTCTTTTTTGAGGTAAGTGTGAAGCCTGTTGAAAAAGTAGAATTTAAAAAGCGACCTAGTTTACCTCGTTCGTTGATGGCGAACTCTTTCACTTTTGCTCCGGTAGAGTCATTCCAATTGTATGGACTATAAACTCCACTCGCTTGGAAATTCAATGCTTGAAGCGGGCTTATTCTTATATTCCAATTGAAATCTGACAATTTCATCGTGTCCTTCAATCTGTCGTAGTTTCCTGAAATCGAAAAGTTATCAATCAGCTTAATTTTTTTGAATCCTGTAACCGTATCTCGAGCAGATTTTTGTTTCAACTCGAATGTATTGTTCATAGAGAAGGTTATAAGGCTTTGGTCATTGGTTGCGCCACTTGCGTAAACACTTTGCTCAAAACGAGAATAGTTGAGAGGATTGGATGCATTGACAACATTCAATGTTTGATTTGGGTTCAAATTCGGGATATAAGTATACCCAATTGTAGGAGTGAAAACATGGCGTAGCAATGATTTTTTCTTACCAATGAACTTATAATATGAGTAAAGAACTGTCGTGGCATTTACTGTAAAATTAAAATACTGCGCCATTCCAGTTTGTTTCAACAGATCCGTACGGACCGAATATTGGGTTACGCCAGTTGTATCCGTAGAATCGTTGAATTTCTCTACAGTTTGAAAATTCAAATCATTTCGATAGGTGATGGAAGGATTTATTTTTAAAGTGTTTTTAAAAAAACCAGCGGTTGTTTTAGCTGTTGCTCGCTGTGAAATTCCGTTTTTGAAACCTTGGCCAATTCGCGCAAGATCGAATTGTTGAAGAAGCGTATCGCCAAATGTGGATTGATTCTTTCCTTCCATATCATATGTTAAACCAAAACGAGCAACCACTTGCCTCCATCCTTGGGAACCCGAAACCAATCTTTTCAAGGGGAAGATCTGCGTCATATTTAGATTGACCGTTGGACTGTTCAGTTCTATAGTTTTGTTTACAGAGCTTTGTCTTGCCGTTAATTTAATACCAGTTCGTATTGGCAGATTAGGTAATGATTTATCCAAAGCGATATCTGAATTGAAAGTATTATTCAAATATTGATTGTTTACCGGGTCAAGGTTAAACTGCGGATTATTGATTGAATAAAAATTCACATTAGATCTGAATTGCAAATAAGGATTTGATTTCGCGTCTTTTTGGTGCGACCATAGGAATTTAATATTGGTCTTGGCCGTTTTTGAAGGGAAACCATCTCGGAAACGATCGTACCCAAGCGCAATGCTGCCGCGAAACTTGTATTTAGAATAATAGTCGGTAACATTCCCAATTCCAAAAGATCCGCGAGAATACAGAGTTCCGTACACTGTGGTTTGAATTTTGTCGTTGATTGGGATGTAATAACCCAGTTGATCGAATCCAAAACCATAATTGGAGCTAGGGATTATTTGCGGGAAAATAAAACCGTTCAACTTATTTTTTTGTTGCGGAATTATTATAAAAGGTAAAGCTAAAAAAGTTGGGACTCCTTTTATCCATAAATTCATCGGTCCTGAAACAATTCGTTTCTCAGGAATTAAGATTGCTTTCGATAATTGAAAATGATAATGTGGTTCCTCTAAGTCACAAGTCGTAAATCGTCCTTTTCGGAAATGGATTTCTTCATTTGCTTGACGTTTCGCCACTTCCATGTAGAGGAAGTTTTCGTCCTGTTGAGTCATAACCTCTTGAATGTAACCTTTTTCTGTCTCGAAATTATAACGTATACTGGAGGCCGTCATTTTTTCGGCGCCATCATCAAATTCTGGTTTTCCTTCTTTGTTGCCAAGTGAATCAATGAGGTAGGTAGTTAAAACTTCGTTTTTGTCTAGATCTAATTGAATATAACCTGCATTCATAGTAATGTCGCCATATACAATCTTTGCATTTCTGTACATGTGGACTTTTTTGTTCTTCAAATCCATGTAAATAGAATCTGCAGAAGCATAGTCAACAATTTCTTCAAAAGACTTGTCCACAAGGTAAATAGTGTCTTTTTTTATTTTATCTTGACTGAACAAAACAAAATTAAAAGACATTATGAACAATATGCCGAAGAAAAATCGAAATATGGAATGCTTTTTGGTTATCAAACAATTGTAAATTTGCACGAATCTTGTTAAAACGTTTGCAAAGCTAAAAAATTAGCTTTCTCAAAATAATAAAAATGAACTCAAAAAGAATACAAATCCTTTCCATCTTCCTCTTGGGCATTTTTCTTGCTTCCAATTTTCATGCCCAAGGTTCAGGAAATATGCTATCTGCAATTAAAACAGTAGTTATCGATCCAGGTCATGGAGGCAAGGATCCAGGCTGTCTTGGCTCGAGTACTCAGGAAAAAATAGTTTGTCTAGCAATGGCTTTAAAATTGGGTGATATGATAAAAAAGAACTACCCAGACATAAAGGTAGTTTACACGAGAGATAAGGATGTTTTCGTTGAATTGGACGATAGAGCAAAAATTGCAAATAAAAACAATGCTGACCTTTTTATCTGTATCCACGCAAACGCGGCAAGCGCTTCAGCAGTGGGTACGGAAACCTATGTTTTAGGATTGCATAGAACAGAATCTCAACAAAAAATTGCCGAACGTGAAAACTCTGCAATCTATTTAGAGGATGATAAAGGAGAGAAATATAAAGATTTCGATTTATCTCCGGATGCCATAATTGCCCGCCAAATTCAATTGTCAGTGTTTTTGGATCAATCAATTTCGTTTGCAACCAAATTGCAAACTGAATTTAAATCCATTGGTCGATACGACAGAGGTGTTAAACAAGCAGGATTTATCGTTTTGTACAAAACTACAATGCCAAGTGTATTGATAGAGACAGGATTTTTAACGAATCCGACAGAGCAAAAATTCTTAATGACCGAGGCTACTCAAACATTAATGTCGAATAGTATGTTTGCCGCTTTTGAAAAATATAAAAATGAGTTGGAAGGAATTCTTGTACAACCAAACGTTAAAAAAGAGAAATCTAGTTCTTCAAAAGAAATTGAATTTAAAGTTCAAATAGAAACTTCTGAAAAAAGAGTTTCTTTGAAAGATGAGCGTTTTAAAGGATTAGATGTTTCTGAATATCAGCAAGATAAATTGTATAAATATACAGCTGGAGTTTTTGTAAACGATTATAGTTCCGCAAATGACTACAAAAATGAACTAAGAAAATTAGGTTTTCAACATGCGTTTGTTGTCGGGTTTCAGGGTGAGGAGCGAATTAGTTTAGAAAAAGCACTTAAATTAGCAGAAAAATAGTGTTTTGAAGATATCAAAAGAGATAAAAACAGGTGTTATTGCGATTGCTGCCATCGGTTTGTTGGTGACAGGAGTTAATTTTTTGAAAGGCAATAGTTTTTTTGGCGGTGACGATGTTTATTACGCCTATTTCCCAAATTCTGGTCAATTGGCTCCGGCAAGTTCGGTTACATTGAATGGCGTTGGAATTGGAAAAGTTCTAGCTGTCGACTATGAGCCTGAAGGAAATGAAAATGAAAAAGTAAAAGTTTCATTTAATGTTCAGAATGATGACGTTAAGATTCCAAAAGGTTCCATCATTCAAATCGGCTCCTTGGATTTGTTCAACAAAGGAATGATACTGAAACTTACAGATGATTTATCAAAAGGTTACTACAAGCCAGGAGACAAAATACCGGGAGAGGTAGCAGTTGACATGGTTTCTCAAGCCAAAGCTTATGCTGATCCGATTTCTCAGAAATTGCAAACAATGATGGTTTCCATCGATAAAGTTGTGAATTCAGTTTCATCTTTACTAGACACCAATTCTGCCCAAAACTTAGAGGGTGGATTAAATGAATTGAAAATTGCTATTAAACGTTTCGGAAATGTAGCTTACGAAGCTGAGTCTTTATTGGCGACAGAAAAAGTGAAATTGGGTAGAATCTTAGGCAATGTGGAAAGCATCACTGAAAACCTAAAACTGAGTAATAGTAAAGTAACAGCCATATTAGGAAATGCTCAAAAAATCACAGAAGACCTTGTTAGTGCGGATTTTAAAAAGGTTATAGGCGATGCTTCGAAAACTTTGGAAAGTGTGAATACTTTAATCGCTAAAGCGAATAGTGGTGAAGGAACTTTAGGTAAATTGATTTCAGATGACGCTCTTTATAACGAATTGGTGGTTACCAATAAGTCTCTGCAGAATCTGGTCAATGATTTGAATCTTCATCCAGAGAGATATATTCATTTTTCAGTATTAGGTGCTAAAACAAAAGGAGTACCTTTAACGAGTGACGAAGAGAAGAAATTGAGGAAAATTTTGGAAGAGACTCCAAACTAAAACAAAACTTTTATGGTGGCACAGATTATTTTTGCTCTAATCTGCATTTTGGGTTTCGGATTTTTTATCTGGAACATTAGCAAAATTCGAAGTAACGTCTTGCTTGGTCGAGATATAAGTAGAAAAGATAAGCCTGTGGAGCGCTGGAAAATCATGGCGCTAGTAGCTTTGGGACAGAAAAAAATGTTCAAAAGACCTATTCCGGCAATCTTGCATATGATGTTGTATGTTGCATTCGTCATTACTCAAATAGAATTATTGGAAATTATTGTTGACGGAATTTTTGGTCAACATCGGTATTTTCGTGAGGGTTTAGGTGGATTTTACACTTTCATGATCAGCTTCATTGAAATTCTAACACTCTTGGCCTTGATTGGAACGGCTGCTTTCCTTTGGAGACGTAATGTTTCTAAGGTTAAACGACTTAATATGCCCGAAATGAATGGGTGGCCAAAGAATGATGGTAACTTGATTCTTATCATGGAAATTATTCTTGTGTTCTGCATTTTTACGATGAACGGAGCGGATGAAGCTTTGTACAATATAGGTGCTTCACATGCAGCCAATTTAGGTGACGGAAGTTTGTCGTTTACTTTAAGTAGTGCGTTTGGTCCAGCAATTTTTGGTGGTATGGATGAATCTACGCTTCATATTCTTGAAAGAGTAGGTTGGTGGGGCCACATTTTGATGGTTTTCGCATTTTTAAACTACTTGCCTTATTCAAAGCACTTTCATATTCTTTTGGCATTTCCAAATACGTATTATTCGAATTTGGAAGCGAAAGGTCGATTCACAAACATGGAATCTGTTACCAATGAAGTGAAATTAATGATGGACCCAAATGCTGATCCTTATGCAGCTGCGCCTGAAGGGGCAGTTCCTCAGCGATTTGGAGCGAAAGATGTTACAGATTTAACATGGAAAAACTTACTTGATTCATATACTTGTACTGAATGTGGTCGTTGTACCTCGTCTTGTCCAGCGAATCAAACAGGGAAATTATTGTCTCCTCGTAAAATTATGATGGATACGCGTGATCGATTGACAGAATTAGGAGACGCGAAACGCAAAAACGGAAAAGATTTCGAAGATGGCAAGAGCTTGTTATTCGATTACATCACCGAAGAAGAAATTTGGGCATGCACAAGTTGTAACGCTTGTGTTGAAGAATGTCCAGTGAACATTGATCCATTATCAATTATTATAGACCTGCGTCGATTCTTAGTGATGGAAGAATCGAAAGTGCCAACAGAATTGGCAGGAATGCTAACGAATATAGAAAACAACGGCGCGCCATGGCAATTTGCTCAAGCAAACCGTTTAAACTGGAAAGATGAAGCATAATTTGGAAGATAAAATCGTCGATGGAGAGAAAATTTCTCCAATATTACCAGAAGGTGTCAAAAACTATTTGATTGACATCGACGGTACTATTTGCGACGATATTCCAAATGAAGAGCCAGAAAGAATGGCTAAGGCAAAAGTTTTTCCAGATGCACTTGAGATTTTAAATAAATGGTACGACGAAGGTCATATCATCACTTTTTTCACTTCACGTTTAGAAGAACATCGTGAAGTAACAGAAAAATGGTTGAAGGATCACGGTTTCAAATTCCATGGAATGGTGATGAATAAACCAAGAGGAGGAAATTATCATTGGGTGGACAATCACATCGTTCGGGCAACTAGATACGCTGGTAAATTCACTGATTTGGTAGAAGAAAACACAACAATTGAAGTTTTTAAAAAATAAGACATGAGCGAATTGAAAGTTCCTACAATGGCCGAAATGTTGGCCGAAGGTAAATCACCAGATATTTTATTTTGGGTTGGTTGTTCAGGTAGTTTTGATGATAGAGCAAAGAAAATTACAAAAGCGATTGTCAAAATTTTGAATCATTGCAATGTTGATTTTGCTGTTCTAGGAACGGAAGAAAGCTGTACTGGTGACCCTGCAAAACGTGCAGGTAATGAGTTTACTTTCCAAATGCAAGCCATGATGAATATTCAAGTTCTAAATGGTTACGAAGTAAAACGTATTGTTACCGGTTGTCCGCACTGTTTTAACACCTTGAAAAATGAATATCCTGAATTGGGTGGAAATTATGAAGTGATTCATCATACTCAGTTGATACAGGATTTAATAAATACAGGAAAGCTTGGTCTCGAAAACGGAGCAACCTTCAAAGGAAAGAAAATTACCTTTCATGATCCTTGTTACTTAGGAAGAGCTAACGATGTTTACGAAGCACCTCGCGCACTAATTGAAAAATTGGACAGTGAATTGGTTGAAATGAAGCGTTGTAAAACCAATGGACTTTGTTGTGGAGCCGGCGGAGCACAAATGTTCAAAGAAGCTGAAAAAGGAAATAAAGAGATTAACATTGAGCGAACAGAAGATGCTTTGGAAACAAAAGCAGAAATCATAGCAACGGGCTGTCCTTTCTGCAATACTATGATGACAGACGGAGTAAAAAACTTCAACAAAGAAGCTGATATTCAAGTGATGGATGTAGCCGAATTAATTGCAACAGCAGCAGATTTATAAAAAAAAGAAATGTATTTCCCAGAATTCTCACCAGAAGCAAAAATTTGGATTTATCAATCCAACAAACCGATGGATGCTTCACTTCAAACTGAATTGAATCAAAAATTGAAAAGATTTGTTGGTGAATGGTCGGCTCATGGTGCAAAATTGCAAGCTGAGGGAGAAGTAATTGATGAATATCGTTTGGTTCTTTGCACAGATGGAAACATTGAAGCCTCGGGTTGTTCTATTGATTCCTCAGTGCGATTTGTAAAAGAATTGGGGCAAAACTACAATCTAGATTTCTTCAATCGATTGCAAGTTTTGGTTGAATCTGATGGGAATAAGGAGCTAATGCATTTTTCGAAATTAGGTGAGAACCCAACGAAGCTGATTTTTAATCCTGCTCCAGAAAACTTGGGAGATTTTCGATTGAAAGAAAAATTGCTGATTGCTGAATATTTAGAGAGATAATTTCGCTCTAGTTTTCCTTGTATCTATTCTAAAACCAGCCGTGAGTCTTACATTGTAAAAACTTTGCCTGTATTTCAGCTCACCAAATTTTATACTTTTATTGTCAAATTCAAGATTCAGGAAAACGAAATACGCAGGAACGGTATATCCGCCGCCAATACGTATATCATAGCGTGGAGCAAGTCCCAAAAAACCGCGTTGATAATAATTTACATTGTAGAATTTTGCTTGCGCCACCAAACCTAGACCAAAGAATGCCGAAAACTGCCAGTTCTTAATACGGTCAACATATGCATAACCCGGAACAGCACCCAAATCAACAGAATAAAAAACATCCGACGAAGTTTTATCCACTAATGAATCAATCAGATCATTTGGGATAACAGATTTTTCTGAATTGCTAATTCCATGAATAACAAATGTAGGTTTTAAATAAAATGTTCCCAATCTTCTCTCATAGTGTCCCGTTTTACCCATAATAGAAGGCATGTTGAAATGTCGATTAGCAAAATACCATGTGTTTATTGAAAGGCTAATTGCATTTGTATTGGGCCGAATGTCATTTGGTTTTAACTTATTGAGTGTATCATTCCACTTATAGGCGTTTTTGATAGAATAACCGATATAATTTTTTGCATCAACTTCAAAGAACCATTTTTTTATTTGAAAGTTGATTCCAATATCGAAAAAGCGTGTATTTCCAAAGTTCTTTTTTGAACGACTAGTTCCTTTAAGAGCAAAGCTCAAACGAAGGGAAAACCATTTGTAAGCACCGCCGAACCCAATAACTGGATTGAAATTATTTTTGTAATGAATTTTTTTAATTTCCCCAGCGAATGGATATTTTATAATAAATGGGGCAGAGGCATAACCGAAATCGGCGTATAGAACGATTTTTTCTTTGAAACGAGTGAAATAGGTCAAGCTATCATCAAATGCACCATAACTTACGAAGACATTCAACAATAAAACGAAGATCAAACTACTTTTCAATTCCTTCCAAATCTAAAATGAATGAATAAATTCGCGCAATTTCTTTTCTTTCAGCCGTTCTTCCTGATCCGCCACCGTGTCCTGCATCCATATTGCATTCAAAGAGTAAAGGATTCTCATCCATTTTTAATTCGCGGATTTTTGCTACATATTTCAAAGGTTCCCAATATTGTACTTGAGAATCGTGATAACCTGTTGTAATGAATATTGCTGGATAATCCGTTTTCCTTAAATTATCATAAGGCGAATAACTCAACATGTATTGATAATAAGCTTCTTCATTCGGATTTCCCCATTCTTCGTATTCCCCGACTGTCAATGGGATTGATTCATCTAACATTGTTGTAACCACATCAACGAAAGGCACTTGACTGACAACGCCTTTCCAAAGATAGGGCGCCATATTTGTAATCGCTCCCATCAATAACCCACCAGCTGAACCGCCCAAAGCATATATCTTCGCTGGATCACAATAGCCATTTTTCGAAAGATATTCGGCTGCATTTATGAAATCAGTAAATGTGTTTTTCTTTTTTAGGAATTTTCCGTCGTCATACCAAGTTTCACCCATGTATTTACCTCCGCGTATGTGTGCTATGGCGAAAACAAATCCTCTATCCAATAAACTCAATCGAGTAGCCGAGAAAACATCGGGAATTGTATAACCATAAGAACCGTAACCATACATCAATATTGGCGCTTTTGATAAATCTAGTCCTCTTTTAAAAACCATGGAAACTGGAATTTTTGTCCCATCATTTGCCATAGCCCAAACTCGTTTTGTGTCGTAATTTTCGCTTTTAAAGTTAGGGTCGATCAGTTTTGTTTGAAAAAACAAGTCTTTCTTCTTCGTGCTAAGGTGATAGGTAAAAATACTCGAGGGAACAGTAAACGAATTGTATCGAAAATAGAAGTTACCACCTTCGTAATCATCATTGAAGGCAAAGCCAAGCGTATAGGTTTCTTCGTCGAAAGAAATGTAATCTATCTCAGGTTTATTAATGCCAATTAACTTGATTTTCTGCAAACCGTTCGAACGTTCTTCAACAACGATATGATTTTTGAAAACTATCGTATTTTCAATTAATACATTTTCATCAACATCTTGAACCAAAGAACAAGATTCTAAGTTTTTAGGTATTGTTTTAGAAAAAAGAATCTTTCTGTTTTTCGCATCTTTATTTGAAGTGATATAGAATCCATTTTCATGATAATCAATAGAGTAGATGTGGCCCGTTTCACGTTTTAGGAATAATTGAGCTTCACTCTTTGGCGAGTTTGCATCAATGATCCAAAGTTCTGATGTTAAAGATGAATAGGAACCAATTTGTACGTATTGCTTGGTCATTGCCTTATTGATATAGACGTAAAATTTCTCGTCTTTCTCTTCGTACACTAATTTATCAGTTATTGAAGCTTGACCGATAGTGTGACGCCATACTTGATATTCGCGCAATGTAGTTGGATCTTTGCGTATATAAAAAACGGTTTTATTATCGTTTGCCCAAACCATAGAACCGTCAGTATCAACAATTTTATCGTTTAAATAGCGACCCGTTTTATTGTCGCGAAATTGAATGGTGTATTTTCTCCTACCTACGACGTCTTCACTGATTGCCAGTAGGGAATTATTAGGCGAAGGAACCCAATCGCCCAAATCATAGAAACTCTTTTTCTTTGCGCGTTTGTTTTCGTCAAAAAATAGCGTTTCTGACTTTCCATTGATTAAATAGATGTACGAATAATCTTCACCTTTTTTATTTTTAATTTGATAGGTTTCGCCATTAAAAATGAATGGAGCACTCGTTTCGTTAGGATCAATGCGGTTTTCAAATTCATCCAAAAGTTTGTTTTCCAATGGAAGTAATCTTTCAAAATAGTTTTTGCAGTAATTGTTTTCTTCTCCGATGTACTTCAAAACTTCAACACCATCACGTTCGTTCATCCAGTAGTAATCGTCTGTTCTTTCGTGGCCATGTTTTACTAAAGTTGTTGCTTTTTTTTGTGCTTTAGGCAATTTACCCTGTGCAAGAACTTGGAGAGAAGACATAGTCAAAATACTTATTACTACTGATGAAAAAATTATGTTCACTCGTTGAATTGTGGACTAAAATTAAGGCTTATTTCAGATTAGATTGCAAGTTAAATTAAAAAGTTCTTCACGTTAAGTTGGTATTGAGAAATTATAAAGTTTTAATTGTTCACACAAAGGATAAAAAAACAAACCGGGATTAAAAGGATTAAAAGATTGAGGGATTTTTTTTAGAAAAGTATTGTGGGAAGTGACATTTATGCTTAACTTTTAGTAAGAAATAATTGAAATGAATGATAAATCTTTAAAATATTCCGAAGAAACTTCGAAGATTATTGGATGTTGCATGAAAGTACATTCTGCATTAGGAAGAGGTTTCCCTGAAATTTATTATCAAAGAGCCTTAGCAATTGAGTTTGAAGAGAACGAAGTTTTGTTTGAACGAGAATATGAAATGCCTGTCTATTATTATGAAGTGCCCATTGGCACGCGAAGAGTAGACTTTCTTGTATATGAAAAAATAGCATTGGAATTAAAAGCAACTTCAGAATTGGATGACAGTCATTTAGCACAAGCGTTAAATTACCTTCAAGTTCAAAACCTAGAAGTTGGATTGTTAATAAATTTTGGTTCCAAAAGCCTGCAATTTAAGCGATTGATAAATCATACTTATAAAAATAATACTTGGATTGATTCTTTGTGATACATCAAAAAAATCCCGATTCACCCCTTAATCCTTTTAATCCCGGTTTTCTATTTGATGGAAGCATTTTCAAATTACTTTCTTAAATTTGGCTTTCGTTTAAATAGCATGAAGAAACTTTACAATTTTTTACTCAATAAGTTACCAAGACCATTACTAATTCGATTGAGCTATCCGTTTAAAGCCATAGCACCACTTTTGTACAAAGGAAACAATGTAGAATGTCCAGTTTGTGGGAAAAGCTACCGTAAGTTTTTGTCTTACGGTTCTAATACTGCTCATAGAGAAGGAGTTCTTTGCCCTGGTGATTTAACACTTGAAAGACATCGTTTAATGTGGTTGTATCTTCGTGATTATTCAAATTTCTTCAAAGATAATTTGAAAGTCTTGCACATTGCACCAGAACAATGTTTCATAGATAAGTTCAAAGCACAGAAAAATCTAGAATATTTAACAGGTGATTTGGTTAGCCCAATTGCCGATATGCACTTCGATTTGCATTCTATTCCATTGGAAGACAATCGTTTTGATGTTGTTTTCTGTAATCACGTTATGGAACACGTAGACAATCCAAATACTTGTATGAGCGAACTTTTCCGTGTTATGAAACCGGGCGGTTGGGCAATTATGCAAGTTCCGCAAGATGTTTCAAGAGAAGTTACCTACGAAGACGCTTCTATAACAAGTCCTGAAGAGCGTGAAAAACACTTCTGGCAAAAAGACCACGTTCGTTTGTTTGGA